>OMGH01000395.1_pt1 | contig 37516 bp, 40 predicted proteins | sample 1645841 | NCBI WGS metagenome assembly OMGH01 (sample SAMN00849584, study PRJEB25192) | human gut metagenome
AGTCTCCCGTATAACCTTGAAGACGACGTTTCATCAATCGGTACAGGAAGATAAATGTGAGAATCGGGCAAAGTGTAACGGGCCAGAAATCTATCGGCAGGAATAATACGATGGGTAAAAGTCCACAGATGAATCCTGCCAGGAATTCTTGCCAGGTCATACGGTCGTACACAACTTTCGCCTTGCTGTCTTCCTCTTTTCGTGCATAAGGCAAATAGTTGATAATTTGAGATGCACAGAATTTAGACCAGCAATCGCCGCAAATGACAAGAGCGCAGATTAACTTTAACGGTAGATTTTCCAAGAGTAGAAACAATAATAGGAAATAACCTATCAATCCTATGACTCCATAGCTTCCTATCTGAGAGTCTTTCATGATGGCAAGTGTGCGCTCTTTGGTTGTTCCTCCACCGAAGCCGTCGAAAAAGTCGGCCAGTCCATCTTCGTGTAGGCAACCAGTGATGAGCAGACGAGATAAGATAGCAAGCAACCATGCGATAGATATGGGCAGCACCTGAGCAGTCACCCATAGAACACCGACCATGATACCGCCCGTCAACCATCCGGCCAATGGCCAGTAGGGAACGATGCGCTTGAAATACTTTGCCGGGACTTCTTTGATCCTCCAGAAAGGAAGGCGTGTGAAAAATATGAGTGCTGCGAGGATTTTCATATCGTTAAAAATACTTTGTTATGGATGCATGTGCAAAGTTATCCATTTCATTAATCATACGGATGGCGGATTCTACAATAGGATAGGCGCAAATAGCACCTGTACCTTCGCCCAGACGTAATCCAAGATTCAGCAGTGGCTTTACTTCCATGTTGTCGAGCAACAATTTATGTCCGGTTTCGTCTCCACAATGACCAAAGATGGCGTAATTCATAACCTCGGGATACAGTTTGGCAGCAGCCAGAATGCAGTTCGTCATGATGAAACCATCTACCAGGATAATTATGCCTAATTCGGCTGCCTGTAGCATGGCACCTACTGCCATAACCATTTCCAGACCACCGAAGTAACGGATGATATCACGCGGTGATCCGTCTCCTTTGTAATGATCCAGCGATTGTTTCAGTACTTCGTATTTATGGCGAATGCCGGCATTATCCAGTCCGCTACCTGCTCCTACACATTGTTCTAAAGGTATTCCGGTGAAACAGGTCATCCACATGGACGAAGAAGAGGTATTCCCTATACCCATTTCTCCAAAACTGAGCACATTACTTCCTTCTTCATGGCAGCGGAGTACCACTTCTGCACCGCGTTCCAGGCAAAGCTCCATTTCTTCTTCCGTCATGGCTGCCTCATGCAGATAGTTTCGCGTACTTTTCCGTACTTTCATATTGATAATACCCTTGTCGTATGGTAAATCATAATCTACACCGGCATCTACTATTTTCAGGGTAAATCCATGTTGGCGGCATAGGAAGTTCACTCCTGCACCTCCATGTAGGAAATTACTGATCTGTTGCCAGGTAATTTCTTTTGGGGAAAGGCTGACCTTTTCTTCTACTATGCCATGATCGGCAGCAAAAATAATATTTTGCGGATGTTGCAGGGTGGGAGACAGGGTCTGTTGTATCCAGCCTATCTGTAAGGCTAACTCTTCAAGAGTACCCAATGAACCTTTCGGTTTAGTTAAATTATTGATTTTATCAATCAATGCCGGGCGGATACTCTCGTCCGGTCGTACTATTTTAAATGTTTTCATCTGTTTATCACTCTATCACTTTACTACTCTATTGCTCTTTCATTTCACCTTCACCTCTATCCCTGATACCATCAGCCATACTTCATCCGCATGTTCGGCAATATATTGGTTCATCCATCCCTGCATATCTGTAAATTTACGCTGGATTTCATTATCCGAAGTAGCTCCCATACCAATTTCATTGGTGACAAAGATAAAGGTGGCATCTTGCTTTGTAAAGCGGTCGAATTCTTCCTTGGCAGCTGCCAGGGCACTGTCAGTATCTGCATTTACATCAAAGAAGAAGTTTGTACACCATAGGGTTACGCAGTCTATCAGTACAGTTCGCCCGGATAATTGATGACGGCTTAGCTGTTTTTCTTCTTCGATATTTGTCCATTCTGGTCCACGTCTTTGCTGATGGCGGATGACGCGTTGCCGGAATTCTTCATCCCAGATGCGTGCAGTAGCAAGGTAAACGGGGTTAGGAGAGAGGCTTAGTGCCAATTTTTCCGCATGGCTGCTTTTACCGGAACGTGCTCCTCCGGTGATAAGTATGATTCGTTTCATGGATTTTTCACTTTTGTGGCTGTAAAAGTACATTTTTATTTTTGAATATAAAAAAACTTCTTTTACCTTTGCATCGTCTTTTAAAGAAAGCAATGCGGCAGTAGCTCAGTTGGTAGAGCATCAGCTTCCCAAGCTGAGGGTCACGAGTTCGAACCTCGCTTGCCGCTCTTTTGAAAAACAAGCAGTTACAAGGGTCGTAACTGCTTTTTTTTGTGCTATTTATATAATTCTAAATAAGGAAATGAGATACATTTTTCACCGTTTACTTTTTGGTATAATGGTACCTCATAGAGAAGACGTATATTTCAATTGTATCCTCATGAACTGAATAGATGATTCGGTGTTCTGAATTAATCCGTCTGGACCATTTTCCTGCGAGTTCATATTTTAAGGGCTCGGGTTTTCCTATACCTGTATATGGATGTTCTGAAATATCTTTGAGTAGAGCCGTTATTTTATTCATAATGACTTTATTTCCTGTCTTTTTCCAATATTCTAGGTCAATTCTAGCCTGTTCAAGAAGCTTTATTTCCATAGATTTTCAATGTCAACTGAAACACCTTCACCATTCTTTATTTCTTCGTCTCCTTTTCGGATTATATCCATCATGGCAGGAGATTTCATAATGTATTCCGTCTCTTTGATTGAATTGTATTCTTCCAAAGAGATAACCACTACGCTTTCATTACCGGAACGATGTACAATTAGTGGTTCACTATCATTAATAACCCCATCAAGATAGCTTTTGAGGTTATTTCTTAGATCAGTATAATTTGTTGTTTTCATAATCTTCATATTTTTGTTAGTACAAATATAGGTACTTGAAACTGTACTTACAAGAGGTCTACTAACTTTCTTTGATTTAAAAGAGGGATTCTTTGAATATGGTGGATAATCTTCAATGATTTAGAAATTAGCTCTTTCTGAGTTTTTGACTTCTTCTTTCTGCTAATCTGTTGAGTAACGGGAATTGGAAGATCATTCATCTACTACGACTACTGTAATGCTATTTGAGTACAATGCCGAAGGTGAGAAAGTTGCAAGTAATGCGGTTGAATGCCATCAAGGCCTATCTAAGGTATTCAATGCAAATGAAAAAGCAGAAAAAGTGAAAGCTTATGTAAAAATGGAGGGAGGAAGTCAAAACTCTATTGCGTTTATAGTACTTACCTAGGTGGGTGCTGCTATTAGTGTTTGAAATTAAAACAATGCCAAGAGATATCAATCATTGCTGAATTCATATCACCTTGATTGTGCTGTCCAATACGAATATTGCTCACCTATTCCATGATCAGATGAAGATGATATGCCTTCGGAAACAGGTAGAAATATGGAATTTCTTTATAGATTCCCTAATATAGCTATATCAAATGTAGTTGCTTTTTTATTGCTCTAACTCAAATGTTTGGATATTCACTTTGTAGGTTTTATTGAGAATGTCTCCTGATATACCGGTTAATATGAGATATATTTCTAAAATGTTATTTTTTATATTTCTAAATTCACAAGTGAATATTTCTTTGTCTTCGGTTCTTGAAAAGAGGTTTAATCTTTTGTGACTGGTAGCTTCATTATTCTGTAGTGTTCCATTTTTTATGAAGATATAATCATTGTCATAATTTATATATATGTAATCTTTTAGATTAGTTGGTGTGTAATTTAAAGATAAAATCTTCCTATCCATATAACCATCAAATAGAATTTCTCCTACTTCATTAAGGCATAAAGTGTTATTTTCATTATTGATATTATATTGCATTAGAAATGTATTGTCATACCATTCTGATAATCCCTTATAAACGTTATATTCACGATACAGATAATATTTTGTTTGTATAGAATTAAAGATATAAATAGTATATAAACTGTATTGAGAACTAATACTGCATGCAAATCCTTTTTGTGTTTCAAATAGATTATTTACATTAAGATAGTCCATATGAGCTATTTCAGTTTTGCCATATCCTAAATCATATGTAAAGTCTAAGGGGAATTCATCATGGCTAACATACTCTTTTATGCACTTTTTTGTTTTTGTATCAAATAAGCCAATCCATAATTTTTGATTTTTAGTACCTACAAAGTAGGTAGTTTCATCTTGATTATATTTAATTTCTTTGGTTAAATTTACCAATTTTGTAGTATCATTAACTAAATATCCACTAAAATATTTATTACAAAATTCTTCATAACTCATTCTGTTATGGCCTACTACTTCTTCATTCTCTTTACTACATCCGAGCACCATTAGTACAGATATTATTAGGAATAGAATCTTTTTCATATATGGTTAGTTTATATTTTTAAGCTATTTATCATCACATCAGTATTTAAGGGTACCCAAGTGGTATTTTACAGTCTGATTTTTAATATTATTTGTTGTAGTAATGTTATTGTAATAATTTGTTCTTATATTAAATCTTATGATTTTCTCAAAAGATTAATAATTTCATTATTAAATATTCAATGATACAAAGAAACGAAAAATATTTGATATTTTATATGATATAAACATATTAAATTATATGATTATAAATATGAATCAAAAGGATTACTTGTTAAGTATGTAAGAAAGAATTTGAGTACTTATATGGTAATTTATAGACCATCTCCCAATCTAGTTTAATCACAAATTAGATAATGCCTTCTTGTCGTTCTATCTTGCTAGACAGTGGAAAGAAGAAACAGAAATAGGTGAACAGAAAATCAATGAACCATGTATCTGTTGTTTTTGTTTTGCAACATAATAGTTATCTATATTAAAAGATAAGGATATTTGTGATACCTTGTAACATTTGTTACAAATTCTATCTTAGAATAGCACTAATTTTGCATTAATCAATTTAAAAAATAAATGAGATATGAAAACTAATACAACATTTGCGTACGCAACAGTATTTAATATCGCTGGAGAGGTAGACTATGCCAGCGGTGGAATAGTTAGTAAACAGATTATTAAAAATCAGGCAGGAAATGTAACTCTATTCTCTTTTGATAAAGAACAGGGATTAAGTGAACATACAGCACCTTTTGATGCTCTGGTACAAATTCTTGATGGAGAAGTTGAAATACATGTCGGAGGTATCCCTCACAGACTGAAGGCAGGTGAGATAATCATTATGCCGGCTAATGTTCCCCACGCATTACATGCAGTTGAACGTTTCAAGATGTTATTAACTATGATAAAAGGAGAAAACAATGAGTGAATTGATCAATAGTTGAGAAGGAAAGACTTACTCAATACCTTGATCCTTTAATTGCATAATGGTGAAGCGCCTAAACAAGTGAAAACAGGCTTGAAGGAGCTTTTTGTGTGTACTGTCTACATTTCCATGGAAATTGTAGACAGTACACTGAACGTATTTTTGGGAGTGGCTTCTGCCAGACCACTTCTTTTCCATACTCCACATAGGAAGTCCTCAATCATACATTTTATATTCAACCAGATATTTGCGTATTGGGTTCTAATACATAGGCATGAAATGCATTCTCGTTTCCTTCTCCCCCGTTTACCATAATATATTAGGATGAACCTTGTTTAATATATAATTCATATCGACAAAAAAAGTATGAAATCGTAAAAATGAGAATACTACTTTTCTGTTTAATCTATTAATTATCAATCTCGTAAAATTATTTGTTTTAATTTATCGATTTTAGAATTTACATTTCCTCATTTCCCGCTATTTTTGTTTCTATTCATTATCATTTATAAATATGAGATATCTAAAATGTAGTAAATATGGAAAATGTATCATCTCTTAGGCTTTATTTTACCATTACTAATGGCAAATGTACAATTTCACAAATGGAAAGGCTGAATGCTGCGGTTGCTCCTAGTTATCATCTTGAGGAGGGAGTGGCATATAGCGGAGCTTGGATTGAACTGCAAAATGCTTCAGGGCAAGCATTATATAGACAACTTGTCTTACCATTTTTGACAAAAGATACCGAAGTGTTCGATATTAACGGACGCGGATTCCGTTGCTCACGATTTGCGCATAATCGGAACAAAATTGAATTGATAGTGATAGTTCCTAATTTGCCAGATACTACTAAAGTTGTTTTATTTCATAGCCCGGTGGAACATGTCGAGCAACCAGCTCAAAAGATTGCATCAATCCCTTTGACCGAAATTCAAAGTTATAGACATGATAGAACTTTACCGGACCCCAGCACTTATAGTTGTAGGAAAGTAGTAAACAATGGTGATGACTCTTTACGTCTGAATATTGTCATTGTAGCTGAAGGCTATAGGGATGAAGAAAAAGCAAAGTTTGAGCATGATATGGCTTTTGCAATCAATAGTATGTTAAATACTCCTCCTTTCTCAAAAGGTGGTATTTCCTCAGCTTTCAATTTTTATGCTATAACAACGAAAAGCAATGAATCGGGCAGTACACTTTGGAAAATAAAGGATCAGATCGATTGCAAGGGTGATGATATAATAAGAGATACTTTTTTTAAAAGTAACATATGTCTTACTAGCCGGATTATAGCTTTAGATACAGACCTCCTTAAAGATATATGTCATGCATGTGTCCCGGAATGGAGCAGTATTCTTGTATTAGTAAACACAAAGGAGTGGGCAGGAACTTCACGAACATGGGAAAGTATATGTATGTCTACCGTAGCCAATGGTTATGATTATATTTTTATACATGAATTGGGACATAATATATATAAATTGGCAGATGAATACCCTTATAGATTGGGTTGTGATATCGATACGGATCGTGATCGTTACTCCGGTGCTGAACCTTCTCAAGCGAATGTCACCATACAAACAGAGCGGGATAAACTGAAATGGGGGAAATATGTGGATTATTTAACACCATTACCAACATTAAGGAATCCTGACCCTAAAAAATGCCCGGAGGCTATTGATCCTCAAAAAGAAGGTACTGTCGGTCTGTATGAGGGAGCATATTATTATCATAGTGGAGTATATCGTCCTCAGTGTCATTGCAGGATGAGGGAAAATGCTGAAAATTTTTGCCGGGTTTGCACAGACACAATTATTCAGTACACTAAACCTCATCAGATTACCTATAAACCTATAACTTGGCTAAGCTTTTTTAATGAGAGCAATCATTCGTGGTCCGCAGCTCTCCGGGCTGATAAAGAGCTACCCCAGTTCTCAGATAATACGTATGACATAGCTTGTGCAGGAGCTGATCAGCAATTATTAGTTCTGCTAATTGATGATGATATGCTGTATTTTAATTTTGCGAATTATGCAGGGATGTTCTCTGATAATTTCACTGCTTTGTCGACTAAAGTGCAAGGAATTGGAAAGGTTTCAAAGGTTGCCTGTTGCTATTGGGAAAATCGTTTCTGGATATTCTTGATTAATGACGGGCGACTGATGATGACTTGGTATAATCGGACTAACGGACAATGGGAAAATCAATTGAAAGCAATGGCTGATTTGACAGATGTATCGTCTGTATCTTGTACTGGAGTGAATACTCAAATCTTTGTATGCGCACGCTCGAAGGATCGTGTATTTGTAAATTCCTATAATATTCCTACCAGGACCTGGAAAAATGTATGGACTGACTTGGGTAATTATTCAACCGGTGGACCTCAAGAAATATGGGATATGGATTGTTGTGGCTATTCAGGGCAAGTTGAAGTATTAGTTACCGGCGATAATCGAATATGGCAAACTCGCTATAATCTTGCAGACCATACTTGGCAGTCCGAATTGGAGGAAATTACAAACTGCTCTAAAGGACTTGGTATTATTACAGCACTTACATGCGCACGAATAGGTAAAGTATTTTACGTTTGCGTTATTAATAACGGTAAACCGTTCTTTACTATGCGCCATGACAGAAAATGGGATGACTCGTTTAAATTAATCAAATCATTGGATTGTTCGTCTGATAATACATTAGGAAGCATGTCTACAGCAATACTGGGAGGACGGTTAATGACTTGTGTCGGATTACAGGCTCTTTAAATAATTAGATAACAACTGATTTATAAACAATTAAAAAAATTAGATTATGGCTGAAAAATGTAAAACAACAGGTAAGATTATTACAAATGTTAAGTTGTGGTGTGTAGATGCTAGCGGAGAATTGCCCTGGGGCAAATGGGATACCAATCCTAAGAATGAAATCGGACCGAGCCTTGAAGAGACGGGAGATATAGCCTTTGTTGCTTTAGGAGCGGACAGTTCGGCAACAGGTAATGAAGGAACAATTAAGTATAAAGATGCTAATGGAACCTGCTTTACTCTTTATTTTGACAATCCTTATACGGCGGATAACTCTGCAACTATTTCAGTAGATGGAGGAGAATATGCTATGTATCATCTTGAATGTGATTATCCCAAAGGAGGAAGAGATATAACTGTAACCTATACCATAAATCGCAACTCCGAATCATCTAAAGAAAGTACCTCCAAAATTGATGCGGAAGTTCTGTTAAGTATTCCCAAGTGTGATAGCTATTCTCCAGAACGGATCAAACAATTTATAGAAGACCGGAAAGATATAACTCTTTTGGAAATTTTGGAGTATCCAATGGATGCCGAAGCCAAAATCTGGTGTATGTTACGTCTACCCCTATTAAGTCCTGCACAAATGCGGATATTGGCTATAAAATATGCAGAACATGTTTTAGAATATATTACGGATAGCGTTGTGCGTGAGTCTTGTAAAAGGTTGCTGGAACAATGTGAGCAGGATGTAATGTTAGTAGATAAGGCAAAAATTCTTCCTTTACGTCAGGAAGTGCTTAAGGCTATGAAAATAGTAGTTAAAGAACACCGTGCGGATGATAAGCTAGCTGTGAGAGCTAATATGGTGGCCATTGAAGCGGTTTATTATGCGGCTAATGACAATGTAATTACTGCTCTCAGGAACAGTGGATCATGTGCGCGCGATGTTCTTGGAGAGGAAGGATGGGAGAAAGAAGCCACTTGGCAAATAGAAACAGCTATTGCTATTTGTTGATGTACCGATATTTTTATTCCATGTCTTTTCAATGAGATATCGTTACAAAAAAACGAAGGCGGATTATTCCGCCTTCATAATTCATATATTCTTTAATTGGTAGATTAAACTAAATTAGCTAGCTCTTCTGCATTTGTTGCTGGAATGTTATTTCAATAAATTCTGCAGGGCGGGAGATTGCTACTAATACTGTAACACGCATTATACCTTCCAATACATCTTCCGGTGTCATCGTGTCACCCAATCCGACATGTACACTGAATGCATCTTCGGGAGTGGCTCCTGCCAGACCGCCTCTTTTCCATACTCCACGCAGGAAGTTCTCAATCATATATTTAATATTCAACCAGGTATTTGCATCATTAGGTTCGAATACATAGGCATGAGCTGCATTTTTGACGGATTCTTCCAGGAAAATCATGGTACGACGCACGTTGATATATCTCCAATCCAGTGAATTGCTATCCAATGTACGGGCGCCCCAGACTTTTATGCCTTCGCCGATAAAGGAACGTATTGCATTAATTGCCTTGCCATTTGCAGGTACATTTAGATCCTCTTGTTCCCTGTTATTGATGTTTATCTCCGGTCTGTTAATGTAATTGACTGAAACATTTGCAGGTGCTTTCCATACACCGCGCGTATTATCCACCATGGTGTAGATACCTGCCATGGCGGCGGAAGGTGGCAGTAAATTCAGGGATGCCTTCACAGTCTTTATCATCGACTGATATACGCTCCAGTTTTGCAATAAAACTTGATGAAATTCATTCTTTTTATTATTCGGCGTTTCTTGGCTCTTTATGATTTCATCAATTGTTGCATTTGCATAATTCAAAATGCCGGAATCTTTGGGAAAGAATGCCTTGAAATCAAGCTCACTGTCAGCAGACCAAGAAAACATATCGGCTGTAATATCTTTATCTCTCAGTATTGTTGTCTCAAGCCACGGATAGTAGGCTGCTCCATATGACAGGCCATTGTTGCCGATATTGGTCTGGAACTCTTTTACTTGCTCCATCATAGTCTGATTCTCCGAACTTTTGGCTTGAACATCAAGAATAGCAAAACGATTCTGCATTTTACTGCAATGATCCAGAACCATCGTTTGAATATTTGCACAATCCGGAGAATACACTGCTTCGGGGATCACAACCATTGTTATTTCCCGCTCTTTTTCAAGAGCATTGATCGCATTGCTCATCATATTCTTGTTCAGCAGTTGGTTGTCTTTATAGTTTCCTGCTGAAAGAACATAGCAAGTACTGCCTCCATTAGCAAAGAACATCAACATCTGATAGTAGAGAGTGAAGTGTTTCTTTCTCTGAGCTGTAAATACATACTTTGTGGTTGTCGCGTCAGTTCTGGTATACTCTTCCTCATACGTAAACAGGTAGTTTGCAATAGTGCTATTCGACTTTTTAATGCTTAGGATAAACTTTTCTTCGGGACCTTGACCGAAATAGTTTATATATTCCGCCATAGAGGAAATTTTCCATGGTTTACCTTTTAAGTCTTCCTTTCCATTTGAAGCCTTTTCAGTGATGCCTATAAAAACAGGAATTGAAGTGGGAACCTCTACTACTGAATTCGGAAAGGCATTTTTTCAACGATGTATACACCGGGAGTTTTCATGTTTGCCATAAATCTATTTTTTATTAAGATTTGATGTAAGAAACTTACTTCATTATACAAAGAAAGCTTTTTTAATTAATCTATCCAAATAGAAAAATATCTATTTTTTTGATATTTATAATTCATAATATTGATACTCAAATGAGGCTGAACTGATAGTATCAGGAGCTTAAAGCCCCCGATATTGCCCTTTCGCATCGAAGCACGGACACGCCTTGTGTATGGAATTACTGAGCTGATAATGTCCCAATATGCTAGCTTGCGGATAATCTGTTTTCAGTTGCCGCAGTAAATCGAGTAGGGAACATTTCTGGGCATACGTCCTTGTATCTGCCGGTCGGCCGCGTTCATCCAGTCCGCCTTCGTAGCAGATACCGATGCTCTTGTCATTCCATCCTGTAGCATGTGCTCCGATCTGGTGAACCGGACGACAGATGTGTACTTCACCGTCACGTGTGATGTAGAAATGATATCCGATGCTTGCAAAGCCCCTTGCCAAATGACATCTTCGAAGAGCTTCTACGGAGAAATTCTTGTCACAGCGTGTTGCTGAACAATGAACTACCAGGAGTTTTACCTCCCGATAGTTCTGATAAAAACTTCCTGCTCTCATAGTCTATTTCATGCAGGAATTTAGTCCGAATACACCTGCCAGGGCAGATGCTACGGCGATTACCACTTTGATAATCACACTCCAGGTTGAACTTGATTTTTTCTCCATGTGACAGTAATTTAGTGATTTAGTGATTAGTGATTAGCAATAGCGCAGACTTTCATTATTAATTTCTAAAGGCTGCGCCTTTAGACCCTATCCCAGCGGATCATCCTCTATGCCTCCGTCGCCTCCTGAATTTCCACCTCCACCGGCGTTTCCGCCATCGCCTCCTCCCGGTGCGGGTGTTTTGGAAATATCCACAGTGGTCTGTCCTGCCTTCTGTGCCTTGAGCACGGCGCGTGTGGCAGCACGGGTAGGGACCGGTGAGAACTCCATACCGGCGAAGATGTTTTTCAAATCTTCTCCGGGTATGAACTGAATATTGACTCCGGTAATGTTGGCAGCCGAGAATTTCTCTGCCGTTTCAGCCCCCCGGCTGGTTATCTGTAATCGGAATTTCCCCAGGTCTCCGAAGTCTACTTGTTCTCCTGCCCGCAGGCCGTCAATCATATTCTCGACGGTAGCGATGATAACGGCAGTCACGTCGGCCCTGCTGGCTGTGGTCTGCGATGATACTCTCTTGGCGAGTGTTTTTAGTGATAACTCTTGCGAAACCTGCGCTTTCGCATACGCTCTTTTGGCCTCTTCCTGATTCATTGGATTGCCCATCATTGCAATACTGTAATTCAATGCCATTTTTACGTAAATTAATAATGAATAATTAAAGAATGAAAATTGTACAGTAAAAACACAGTAAAAATCTGTGTTCTCTGTTGTGAACGAAACAAAGGTACGATGTGCTGAGGGGCGAATAATGAAAGAGATAATTCCTTCATGAAACTACATGATAAAGAGTGAAAAGTATTTGTCTAAGATGAGTTGTATGTAATATAAAATGCTTATCTTTATGCTATGATAATCAATAAAATAACTCTTATGAAAACAAGTAATGAAAATGAAAAGGCCCCTGACGAAGCCTGGCCTGTACGCCCTTACTCCAAACGTGAACTTGCCGAGGCTTATGCTCCGAATATCTCTCCCGTGTCCGCGCTGAATCGCCTGGCACAATGGTTCAAGTATAACCTGCAACTGAGTGAAGCCTTGCTTCAGACAGGCTATAAAAAACGCCAGCAGATATTTACTTCCATGCAGGTGGAACTGATATTCAGATACCTGGGAAGACCCTGAACAATTGACTTTGAATAATTTATAATTTAAAATTGGGAGAGGGATGAAAGTGCGCAAGCCGAACGCTTATATCTGCGTTGACTTGCGCACTTATCTGTATCGGCCAACGCTTATATCTGCGATGGTCTTCTCACTTATCTGCATCGGGTGATGCACTTATGTCTGACAATACCCGGTTCCACTTATTTGAATCCCTTGTCCACTTCATCGTTTTGTATGTCCACCACTTCATATTCCGTGCTTCCCTGTCCATTCCTTCTTGTCCGGAAACCGTATTTTTCCAATGACATTACCAATGTCTGTATGGTCTGCCTGTTCACCTGTATCTTTCCGTAAATGGCTATCTTGCTGAGTATGGCTGCCGCCGGCATCCATTTTATGCAGTAATCCTCCGGTTGCGGCTTTCGGAAGTATACGAGCAGGTTTTCCTCCACGGGATCTTTCATGCGGTGCAGCTCATTGTGTCGGTTCAGCTCGTTTATTTCCTCTCCTTCATACCAGTACCGGTATCCTTCCTTTATCAACGCGTAGGCCTGCGCATATATCCCCTCATAATTGACCGGTGTGCGATAATCCAGTGTAATGATGGAGGAGGGGAGGAAACGCCGGTTCCCACCTATGTCCTGCAGACACTGTCGATTATTCGTACTGGCAATGAAGGATGCATGCCGTATGAAATTGTATGCCTGCATGTCGTATGCTTTCCGCTCCGTCACACTTTCCTGCGTGATGACCCGTTTCAACCCTGCCAGATCGCCTATCCTGGCCCCTTCGAATTCTTCCATATTGATGATGAGGTGCGTGCTGAGCAGCAACTGGTGGTCCTTGTTGTCCGGGTTCACCATTCCGTTCCGGTAATACTCCCTCCACTGGGGAGGTAATAGCCTGCGTATCCAGGTACTTTTTCCTTTTCCCTGTTCGGAGTACAGGATGATTACAAGATGGTTGACCTGCTCGTCCTGCAGTGCACATGCCAGCATTCCCACGAACCACCTTCGGAAACTTTCTTTCCAGAACTCCTGGTCTTCCGCCCGTACCGTATCCGCCAGCCGACCGATATAATCAGTCTCCCCATCCCAGGGTTCCAGTTTCTCTACGTAGTCTGTGAACGGATTGAAATCCCTTGCATAGGTGGAGTCAATGACCGCCTGCAGATAATTCCTGAAACACTTGATGCCTGCCAGTTGCAAGGCCAGGAATATGGAGTTGTAGCTTCTTGCCCTCATAGGTCGGAACCTGCCTTTCCATCCCTCTTCTTTCTCATCGAAGTTTAGGTATTCCAGCCTGTCCAGTATTACATTCCTTCGGATATCATAATGTGCCTTCAGGAAGTCGAGTACTTGGTTGATGATATCCGGCTTCTCTTCCTTATGATGGATAGCTGCTTCCTCCGTCTTGTCGGTATAGATGTATGCATTATGTATGGGTACAGCCACATCGAACCCTTCATTGCCGAAATTTTCCTGAGCCAAACGAATTGCCACGTCCTCTTTCAATGCTTTTGCATAACATTTGTTTCCCAGAGCGAATATGAAGCTGTCCCTGCTTCCCGGTTCGAATTTAGCAATCCTCTTTACTGCGAGTACCGCCTTATTGAATTCCATCCTTTCCCACGGCTCGGCTTCCGCCTTATCACTCTCACTCATCGCCTTCCCACTCTTCTTTCTCCTCGTCTGCGGTCTTTCAGGCGGTACAATACCGGTCAGCATCTCATCGACCTCTTTCATAAGTTCTTCATTCAGGTACGCCTTTTCATCGAAAGATGTGAAGAATCCCCTTGAAATATCCTTTCCGCTTCCGTCCACTTCCACACCCAGTAACTTTTCATAGTATTCCTTGCAGGCATCATACATCATCCTGTGATATTTTTCCAACGCTGAGAAATCCTTTTCTCCGTTAGAGAATGTCTCCCTGAGAGTGGTGGCATCTTCCGTCTGCAGGAACACGAATATCTTGAATCCATGTGCTTTTGGAGTGAGGAAGCTGCCCAGCGTGTTAGGATCCTTGTTGATTTTCTCCCTTAAGTCTTCCAGCTTCTCTTCGGGCTGGTCGTCAATATCCAACAGGATAACATGCGTGTATCTTGTGATGCTGTAAGCTTGTCTTTTTTCGCTGTATCCTGCCGTGACGGTGTAGAATGGTAATTGCTTCTTTACATTGTTTGCCTCTTCTGTCTTTCCCTGGCTGACGAGCAGCCTTATTTTGAATACAAGTTTAGCGTGTACTCCCTTTGTGATGTTTTCAATTACTTTTCTCAGGGTTATCTCTCCCCGGACGTTGCTGAATCCGCTGTATGCGGTAACCGGAATATTTTCCATTTCTTTGTTAGTTGTTTTAGTCTGCCTTGTTGGCGGCGCGAAGTAGGGTATAATATCCGGAATGGCAAAAACGCCTTTTTCAACCGAAAAGGCGTTTTTGCACAATATTGAATTCCTACTTCTTTTTCTTCTTCTTTTCTATTCCCAGTTTCTCTTCCCTGATTTTTTTCCTTAAGCTAATGATTTCTGTATTAATGCTTTCCATCGTCAGAAATCCTTCCTCATGCTTTCCTTTCTCGAACCTTGCCATGCGGTACAGCTTCCTTGCCAGATGCTTTGTCCCTTTGATTCCCGCTTCTTTTTTATGATGGATAAGCATGTTTATCCAGGGAGTGAGGAACTCTATTCTTTCTTCCGCCCTGACTACGACCTGCTGGTCAACCGGTTCATTTTCAACCAACAGGATGTCGATCCTGTTTCCTTTTCTCTCGATCTCGATGCCACAGGCATCTTTACTTATGAGCTCAATGCTCAAGATTGTGTTTTTTTAGTCATAAAACTACAATTTTAGATGTTAGTAATTTATTTTAAATTTGCATTCGAAAGCAAAATTAACGGTTATTATCGTGAAAACTATCATGCTGGTATAGAAAAATGAAACTTTTCTATTCTGTGTGTGATACACAAAATGATGTAATAGGTGGTAGCCCCACCTACCTATTAATATAAAGTGTGTGTAACAAGGTCTAAAGAAAAAGTAGGGAAATACGCGCCTGTGCGTATGTATGCGTGCGTACATTATTAAAAAAGAAATGCAACATTGAGAAGTTGTCAAAATAAGCTGCGATGATGATGAAATAGAGGATAAGAATAGAAGAAAACTGATTACTGTCAATAATGATTGTGATAAGTAGAGGGTGTTTTTTAATCGTTCGTTTAATGTGCGCAAAGATAATATCTTGAAATGAAACAACAAAATATTATGATAAATAAAATCGATTAGGTCTTTTGATTGTGTCACATATTACTAATCTATAACTAGTTATCCCTGAAATAAAATTGTGATTTTACACTTGTCTTTTTGCCGAAAGAATCTTAGGTCGGATACAGGTTAAAATGCCATCTTTTAAACGAACGATTAAAAGACAATATTTCTCTTTAATCTGTTCGTTTATAGCTTTTTACCTGTAAGAAAGTTAAGGTAATGTACAGCTACGGAAAATCCATAGGCAAGAGGGGCGCAAAGCTTGCCGTATTCTACATAAAGCGTTCGCAAGTGATTGAAGTTCAAGTGCATGCAAGGATTTTAAAGCCCCGAGAGAATACCCTTTTCTGAAGAAAACCACTGAATGGAAACGGAAAAAGAGACTGAAGTATGGTATGCTATGCGTGCCACCTATCGCAGGGAGCCTGATGCTATGCGGCTGCTTGAAAAAGAAAAGTTGGGCTGTTTCATCCCCATGCAATACAAGATCAGCATGAAGAAAGGGAAGAAAGTCCGTGTTCTGGTTCCCGTCGTTCACAACCTGCTTTTTGTCCATGCCCGTCCGGCTGATGTGAAGCGTGTCAAATCAAAAGTCACTTACTTGCAATATATCACCGATACCCGTAGCGGTCAGAAGATAATCATCCCCGACAATGAGATGCAACGCTTCATTGCCGTAGCCGGAACCTACAACGATCATCTTATGTACTTCCAACCTGATGAACTGAATTTGTCGAAAGGTACGAAAGTCCGCATCATCGGTGGTGACTTTGAGGGTCAGGAGGGAGTTTTCCTGAAAGTGAAAGGTGCGCGTGACCGCCGTGTGGTCATAGCTATACAAGGTGTCATCGCCGTTGCCATGGCTACCATCCATCCGGATTTAATAGAAGTAATCAAATAATTGATGGTCAGCCATTGCCTTTGAACGGCTGATAAATCATAAATTATAAATCATAAATCATTATGTCTCTTTCCGAAGAAGCAATCACTCTTCAGCGTGCTGCGCACGAACTGATGTATTTAGGTATGGACGGGAGTCCCATTTATAGCGATGATCTTTCCCGTCGTAATGGTGAGGTTTATCGCCTGACCACGGCTTTGTATAACTCCGATGCCAAAGGTTCCACAGTTGATGAACAAGCGAACGTTTGTCTTGCTCTTCTGATGGGTTACAGTGCCTCATTTATCGATCATGGCGAAAAACAGAAACACGTTCAGGAAGTTCTGGATCGTTGTTGGGATATACTTGATGCTCTTCCTGCTTCATTGCTGAAACTTCGCCTGCTTACTGCCTGCTATGGCGAGGTGTTCGATGAGCCTTTGGCAGACGAAGGCCGTACTATCATTGCTTTCTGGGATTCTACATCGCTTACTGTTGAACAGCATGAAGCTATTTCAGAGTTTCATAATGTGGTTGATAATCCTTATTCATGGGAATATATTGATGAATGAAAATAGAGGTTTAGTGGAGAAGGAATTTTAATGGATATTTCCTCTACATTACTTATAGTATCTTATTTTGTTTATTTAAATTTTAATATCATGGATGACTTAGTGATTAGTATGCATGAAAATGCAGTAAATAAAGCTTTGAAGAATGCATATAAGGTTTTTCAAGCAAAATTAATGGGAGACATTAAAAAAAATGAATATACGTTGCATTGGGAAGTGTATCAATTTCCTGAAGTAAAGTTTGATATTTATTCAGTGAATAAAGCCCGTAACTATTATTCTCGGGCTATGGAGTTGCCTCATCATAATAAGTTTTTGCTTTAATTACTAGTAATAAAAAGTTAAATACGAAGAACCGTGTGACGGGAGACTGTTAAGCACGGTTCTGTGAGGATGGTGGGGTAAAATTCCCTTCCTTTACTCGACCAAACTAACACTCTTTCAAATTAACTTATGAGTGTTAAGCCCAAGGCTTTTCTTAATAAAAAATTAATTAATTAAAAGATGAGTGTATTCAAAGACAAAGTCCTGTTGATAACAGGCGGAACGGGTTCGTTTGGCAATGCTGTTCTTCGTAGATTCCTTACTAGCGATATTAAGGAAATCCGTATTTTCTCACGCGATGAAAAGAAACAGGACGAGATGCGTCATCGTCTTCAAGCACAGTATCCCAATGCGGCTTCGAAGGTACATTTCATTATAGGTAATGTGCGAGATTTCGATGCAATAGATTCTTCCATGTACGGTGTTGACTATGTATTCAGTGCTGCAGCTCTGAAGCAGGTTCCTGTTTGCGAGTTTTTCCCCATGCAAGCAGTTCGCACAAACATTTTCGGTTCGGAGAATGTGCTGGAGGCTGCAGTTCGTAACAAGGTGAGTCGCGTGGTTGTGTTATCCACCGATAAGGCAGCTTACCCTATCAATACTATGGGTATGACCAAGGCTCTGATGGAAAAGCTTGCTATTAACAAGAGCCGAGATCCTCGAACACGCGGAAACGGAACTGTTATTTGCGCTACTCGCTATGGTAACGTGATGTGTAGTCGGGGTTCCATTATACCTTTGTTTGTGGAGCAAATAAGGACGGGCAAACCAATGACGGTTACGGTTCCAGAAATGACTCGTTTTATGATGTCTCTTGACGAAGCTGTTAACCTAGTGGTTTTTGCTTTTACACATGCCGATCCAGGTGATTTATTTGTTCAGAAAGCTCCAGCGGCCACTATAGAGACATTAGCAAAGGCAGTTAAAGAGATATTTCATGCTGACAATGAGATACAGATTATTGGAGCCCGTCATGGAGAGAAGATGTATGAAACTCTTTGCACAAGTGAAGAAATGGCAAAGGCTGAGGATATGGGCGATTTCTATCGTATACCTGCTGATATGCGCGACTTGAATTATGACCAATATCTTGATAATTATGGCCATCGTGTCGACTGCGAGCAATATAATTCAGATAATACTCGCCATCTTGATCTTGAAGGAATGAAGAAGATGCTTCTTTCGCTTGACTACGTTCAGAAGCAGTTGAAAGAATATGAAGCAGAATTAGCAAAGAAAGCATAAATAGTAGAAAAATGATCCCCTTAGTAAAACCATATATGCCACCTCGTGAGGAGTTGATGCTTGCACTGGAAGAAATCCTTTATAGTGGCTACATAGCCACAGGTCAGGCCGTGTATGAATTTGAAGATCAGTTCAAAGATTATATTGACAACCCCAATATGATTTCACTTCATTCAGGAACGGATGCCCTGCATATCGCATATATCCTTGCAGGCATTAAGCCTGGTGATGAAGTCATCAGCACCCCAATGACCGCAGAACCCACCAATACTACCATCGCAATGATTGGAGCTAAGGTGGTGTGGGGGGATGTTGACCCTCATAATGGCTTGCTTGATCCAAATAGTGTTCGCTCGCTAATAACAGAGAAGACAAGGGCCATCGTCTTGGTACATTATGCTGGAATGGTCTGCGATATGGGTGAATTCTATAAGATTTCAAAAGAATATAACATTCCAATTATTGAGGACTGTGCTCATGCCTTAGGTAGCAAGTATAATGGAAAAATGACAGGAAACTATTCCGACTATACTATCTATTCGCTCCAAGCTATTAAGCATATGACTACTGTAGATGGAGGCTTCTTGGCCTTGAAGAATGGCGAGCAGTTAGAGCGTGCCAAGTGCCTGCGCTGGTTCGGTCTGTCCAAGGATAAGAGCCGCTTAGAGAATGACATTACAGAGGTGGGCTATAAGTACGCCATGAATAATGTCAATGCTACTATTGGCCTGTGCCAGATGAAGCATGTTCGCGAGACCATCGGCAAATACATTGCCAACGGTAAGTATTACGATGAGGCATTGAAGGGTATACCTGGCGTTGAGATGGTTCGCTATAACAAGAACACTGAGCCATCTTATTGGCTTTACACTATGAAGGTTGAGCGTCGTGACGATTTCTGCCGCATGATGGAGAGCAATGGGATACTTGCCTCGCAGCTTCATCATCGTAGTGACACACATAGCATCTTTAAGGAGTCACATCGAGAACTTCCTCAGATGGAAGAGTGGTACAAATCTTTTGTACATATTCCCTGTGGATGGTGGGTTGATGATGAGACTCGTCAAAAGATAGGTGATACCATAAGAAATGGTTGGTAAAGCTTCATGAATCAAGAGATACAGATATTAAGAGCGGTGTTCTTCTTGGAGATTTTTCCTATTCTACGTAGGATTTCCATGGGCAGCAATGGAGTGGATGGGAGTACAGGCGTTCTTGGTCTTGATAAATTATTTCTTAACCCCAAAGTTTTATGCGCCCTGATAGTCTAAATTTCAACCCATTGTTAATGGTGTGGCAACAAGCCAAGCGATTAGCTCCAGTCTACTATACCTTGGTCTCGTCTTGGCCTTCGTTTTTATTGCATACAAACAGTCAATGTGTCTACAGGAATATCTTTACTAGCCGCATCTCTTATATATTGGGTTAAACAGTTTAATCAGATAAATTCATCGATGTTTCTTACTGCATTAGTATGGCGAAATAAGAGTTACACCATGTATATCATTCATTGGCCTGTTTTAATTATTGTTAAGTATTTTCATAAAAAATATTAGATTGATTCAACTCTTGGATTAATTATGTCCCTATTGCTATCATGGTATTGGGAGAAAGGTTATGACAAGTTGAAAAATTGGAAATTTAGAAGTTTAGTTCACATAAATAATTAGTATTCTTTTTGGGTAATTGAAAATGTATCATATGAAAGAATTGTCGAAAACTATCTTAAACATAAAGTTGTCTGAAATAGCTTTGTTTCTAGGTAAATCATATAGAGGAGAAGATATTTTGTTGGATGGTTTTAATTTGAATAATCGCGAAATCGAGGCAGATAGCGTTATCTCTTATTGTACATCTGGAAGATATTTTAGAAAAGCGCTAAAGAATTCTAAAGTAAAAGCTCTAATTGTTAATCATGAATTATTTGATAATTTAACAGATGAGTATCGGCATTCGTATTCATTCATTATTTCTGATAGCCCAGAATGGGATTTCTACAAAGCATTTATAGATTGTTCAGAGCGATATTTACGAGGAATTCATTATGAGAATAATATACCAAAAAGCACTGTAATACACGAAGGCGCCATAATAGAAGAAGGTGTCGTATTTGGCGAGAATGTGATAGTAGGAAGCAATACAGTTATAAAATCTGGAACAATTATAGGCAATAATGTGACCATCGGTTCGTGTTCTGTGATAGGAGGAGAAGGCTTCCAATTGATAAAGGATGATAACGGAATAAACCATACAATACCTCATATAGGAAGAACATATATAGGAAACGATGTTACAATTGGGGATTTGGCAGTGGTGACAAAGAGCTTATTTGAGGGATACACGAAGGTTATGGATAACGTGAAAATAGATAATTTTGTCCATGTGTCTCATAATTGTGTGGTGGGTAAGAATAGCGTTATTACTGGTTATTCTGCAATGATGGGCTCCAGCACTATAGGCAAAAATGTTTGGATAGCCCCGAAATGTACAATAATGAATGGGGTTCACGTAGGGGACGGTGCATTTGTGTGTGCTTGCAGTTTTGTGTGTTTAGACGTAAAGCCTGGTTCAAGAGTTAGTGGTAATCCTGCTCAGAGAGTAAAAGATTATTGATTAATAATGTATATAGACAAGTTAATGTTTTCGCATGCGTTGCCGCTGTGTATTACTCAAATCGGAAGGTTTGAGTTCTGCACAAGTTGGAGAGTAAACCGAAATGACCTCCCAAAGTGTCAACAGTTGGGTAAAACGGTTCGAAATCGATGGTGTCAAAGGGCTGTATACCCGTTCCGGACAAGGGCGGAAGCCCATCATGGACTGTTCGGACGAGGAAGTGTTCGCAAGGCTATCGAATCACAGACAAAGCGTCCGTTCAGCCAAGGAAGCCTGGCAAAACTCCTCTGGCAAGGAAGCGAGCAATTTGACATTCCGACGTTTTTTTATCCGTATTGGCGCAAGATACAGGCGTATAAGAAAACGTCCCAAGAGTGTATCCTCGCCGCAACTCTACGCATACAAAACAGAGAAGCTGCAAGAACTTGAAAGACTCTATGCAAAGAGAGAAATCAACCTCTTTTACGGTGATGAATCGTATGTTTGTACCGAAGGCTACGTTCCATACGGATGGCAGTTTCCCGGAGAAGATGTATTTGTACCTTCGGAAAGAGCCAAAAGACCCAATATCTTTGGGATGATTGACCGTGATAACCACTTCGAGGGCTTCTGTACAAACGAAGCTATTAAGGCCGGAAAGGTTGTCGACTTTCTCGAATACTATTCCTTCAAAATTGATAAAAAGGCAGTTGTTGTGCTCAATAATGCAAGTGTACACAGGAATGCCAAGATTCGAGTGATGCGTCCTATTTGGGAAAAGAGGGGACTCTTTATCTTCTACATTCCTCCATACTCCCCTCATCTGAATAATGTAGAGACCCTTTGGAGGGTAATGAAAGGGAAGTGGTTCAGACCGCAAGATTATACCTCCGCTGAGACACTCTTTTATACTACGAACAGAGTGCTGGCGGCTATTGGGAAAGATTTGAAAATCAATTATACGCATAATGCTGCTTAATTATGAACAATTACTTACCATTATTTAAGCCCTATATGCCGACAGAACTTCCAATGTTGGAAGACATTCTCCACTCAGGCCAGTTAGCTTATGGAAAATGGGGACGACATTTTGAGGAAAAATTGGCTGATTACATTGGGGTGAAACATGTACTTTATACGAATACATACAGTCTGGCTTGGCAGGTGCTCTTCCGCACCCTTGGTCTTGAACCTGGCGATGAGGCGATACTCTCACCAATGTCGTGCCTCCAGTCCACCATGCCCTATGCACAGGTTGGTCTAAAGGTAGTGTGGGCAGACATTGACCCTCGTTATGGCATACTAGACCCAGAGAGCGTGAAGAGCAAGATAACGTCCCGTACCAAACTCATCTCCAATTATCATTTCTGCGGTTATCCAGGATATGTTGACGAAATTAATGCGCTTGTTAAAGAGAAGGGAATCTTTGTGATAGACGACTGCATAGAGGCCTTCGGTGCAAAGTATAAAGGCAAGCGGCTGGGAAATGTGGGAACACCGGCTTCCATCTTCAATTTCCAGACGGTTCGACTGCCGAATACGATAGAAGGCGGTGCACTTGTCTTTGAGGACGAGAGATTGTACAATAAGGCAGTTGTGATTCGGGATTTGGGTATCAACCGTTCCATTTTCCGTGATGTCAATGGAGAAATATCGGCAGACTGCGACATCTCGATACCAAGTGTGAACGCAACTCCGAGTGATGTGAATGGCTATATTGGTTGCTGCCAGATGGAGGTGATAGATGAATTGCTTGAGAAGCAGACTACTAATGCAAAAAAGTGGGAACAGAAACTGTTTGATATGCCTTCGCTTATAGACTTTATCTTCAGGAAGAATACTACGCCGAATTACTGGGTTTGCGGCCTGTTATCAAGTTGCAAAGAGGCAGATATGAAGATGTTCAAAGAACATGGATACGCCTGCTCTTCGGTGCATCTTCCCAATACGTATTATTCCGTGTTTGGCAACCAAGGCTACCTGTCTGGCGTACAAGAGTTTTATAGCAAGTTTATTGCCATCCCGAGTGGGTGGTGGATGGAATAGGTTTTGATGGCGGAGAAAACATCATACGGTACTATATTTAAGACGACATTCCTGTTTGGTTTCGTTCAGGTCTTCAAAGCAGTCGTATCTATTTTAAAAAACAAAATTGCAGCTGTTTTGATTGGTCCAGAAGGAATGGGAATCTTAGGTATCTATCAAAGCGTTATCAGCATGATTCAGACTGGTGCTGGTCTAGGAGTAAATCAAAGCGCAGTGAGGGATGTTTCTGAGGCTAATGCAAGTGGAAATACAAACATTATATCAAAGATTATATCTGTAGTAAATAAGGTTATTTTATACACTGGTTTATTGGGATGTGTAGTCACATTATGCTTATCGTATTGGTTGAGCGATTGGACATTTGAGGACAATACTCATATAATTTCATATTGTATTCTGTCGCTGGCTATAGCACTCAATATTATAGATGAGACCAAACAAGCCATCTTAAAAGGGATGCGCCAACTTCGAGTCCTTGCCAAAGCTGGAATGATTGGTTCTGCTGCAGGTTTATTTGCAACGGCCCCACTTTACTATTTCTTTGGTAAGGATGGAATAGTTCCCGCACTTTTAATTGCTTCAATAGTTGCAGTACTGGTTTCCAGTCATTACGTAGAAAAGATAGGATATACTAAGATTGATATATCTTTCAAAGAGACAATGTTGTCGGGCTCTCCTATGATAAAAATGGGGATGGCTCTTATGGCAATTACTTTTCTTCAGTATTTAGTTGCTCTCATAGTGAATGTTTTTATTAGGTCTAAAGGGGGATTGACAGATGTCGGGCTATATAGTGCTGGAAATACGATTATAAACAGTTATTTTGGAGTGATTATAACTGCACTCATGACGGATTATTACCCAAGAATAGCTGCAGTAAATAATGATAATGCCGCAATTCAGGAAGAATTGAACAGGCAATCATTGGTGACGTTAGTTCTAACTTGCCCAATGTTTGTACTGTTTATGACACTTCAGTCATTCTTTATACAACTTCTCTATACAGAAGGATTTTTACCTGCTGTGGAGTTTATGCAGTGGGGTATCTATTTTACACTAATAACGATAGTGTCTAATCAGGTTGATATGATTCTGATAGCAAAGTATCAGTCAAAGATAATGCTGGCTATAAGTTTAGCTGTAAGGGCCTTTCAGGTTCTTTTAAGTATTGTTTTGTATTCTTTAATGGGGTTAAAAGGATTGGGTATAGCCTATCTCGTTCTTGGAGTACTTCATATGGTTATAATGTGTAGTGTTGTTTATCATTTGTATGCAATTCGCTTTACACAACAGTTTGTAAAGTTGGCATTATTTGTCCTTGGCTTTGCATTATGTTCCTCTTTCGTACAGGCATTTATGTCTGGGATATCATATTATGTGATAACTGCTCTGCTTTTAATGATGTCGTTATTCTTTTCTTTATATGTGTCAAAAAAACAGATTGGAATAGATTTTTTATCGATGGTGAAAGGTAAAATAATTAAAAATAAAAAATAGGAGTATGGAAGAGAAGAATCCTGTGGTTAGTTTAGTAGTGCCAACAAAATATAGATATCCCTATCTGATAAAACTTATAGATTTACTTAGAAGTTTCAATTTCGGAGAAGAGTTTGAACTAATCGTTCAAGATAATAATGAAGACAACAAACCTTTCATGGAGTATTTGGAAGGGAATCCTTATAGCAGACTAAAATATTTTTTTGATCCGACTCCTGTTTCAATAGGACAAAACTGCGACAATGCTATTTGTCATTCTAGTGGAGAATATGTTTGTTTTATAGGTGATGATGACTGTGTAACAAGGAATTTTATGCCCTGTATTGAGTGGATGAAGCGTAATAAGATGGAGTGTGTATTCCCTAGAAGAATTATGTACTATTGGCCAGATTATTGCGATAGTGGCGATGAGAGATCCGCTGTACATTATGAGCCATTCTCACATGAGATTACATATTATGACACTAAAGAGACTCTGGTTGAACTATTGGAATCAGGTTGTGTTGGTATAGCAAGGGTACCTATGATTTATCATGGGATTGTATCTAAACGAATCCTTGATAAGATATGGACGCAGTGTGGTACTTATTTCCCGGGGGCATCGCCAGACATTTCCAGTGCCGTGAGTCTCTGTCTGGTTATAGATAAATACGCCTCATTTAAGTTTCCTATCATAATTGCCGGCAATAGTAGATCGGGTGGCGGAGGGCAGAAAATAATAAAACACCACGCTCTAACAGATTTTAGTAAATTGCCACACCTGCCCAAAAACATAGATGAAATCTGGTGCAAGCGGATACCTAAAATCTGGTGCAATTCCACTATCTGGTGCGAATCTGTTGTTGAAGCACTGAATACTTGGAATAGAAAGGATTTGGTCAAGAGGATTAATTATGAGCGGTTGTATGAAAATTTTGCGGTCAACTACTTTTACTATCGTAAAATGGCCTTCGCATTAACTAATAATAAGTCACGTTTGTTTTTTAAATCTTTGAACGGTATTATTATAAAGGCAACAAAGGATATGGTTAAGTTTGTTTTGAGGATACTACATCTTCATATAAGAGACACAAGAATTAAAGTGTTTGGCATTAACAATACGAAAGAACTATGTAGTCGTTTCGAGGATGAGAGATATATATTTAATGATTATTTCCATTCCTAATCTATACCATGTCATTTATTAACATGGTATTAATGATGTGATAAGACAATTCAAAACGAGAATGCGTACTGGTATCAAATATTCGGCCATAATATATAATATTTTAATAAGCTTTGTCTTTCTTGGGTTAATTTGGGCATTTGACCTGAAGGAAGAGTATGGGCTAATGCTACTTTATTCTATAAACAGCGCGGTTGTGTTCATGCTACTTTTTAGAGAAGAAGTAGCTAACTATAAAGGACTTTCGCCAAACTTGCTTTTGCTGGTTGGATATACGCTCCGTTTGGTATATCCAAGTATAGAGATGTCCATAGGAGCCTTACAGGGAGAAAAAATTACTTTTCTTTTTACCTACAATGATGTAACAGACCATATTTTTCCAACTTTAGTTTGGATGAATATCTATTATATGATTTTTTATTATGCTTTTAATAAGTTTGCCAAGGGTATCGCTTTGGATGGTTATATTAAACCTTATTTGGATAGATATCATTTAAGTATAATTGCAGTTCTTTTATTTATTCCCGGGGTAGCGTATGATATTGTGGCATCTTTTATTCCAGACTACTTTATCCCTTCTCTTGTTAAGACAGTATTTGGAAGTCTTTCAAAGCTTGCGCTATTAATACAAGTGTTTAATGCTGCTCTTAATTATACCAAACGTAAGTACAGATTATTGGTTATAATGGTTATTGTAGAGTCCTTACGAGCTACTTTCTTTGGATTCTATAAAGCACCAATTATGATGCCATTTGTTTTTTATATGTTGTTTGTGTTTTTGCATTCTAAAAATCAAGGGAAACCGATATTAAATCCCCGAATTCTATTCCTAGGAGCGTGTTTCTTTGTAGTAATATCTTTTTTCGTATATCCATTTATACAGATAAAGCGGTATGAGTCCGGCTTCTCCAATGCAGTTGGAGAGACTGGAATTGCAACGCGACAATATTCCAATATACAGATAGCTAAAGACGTATTGACAGGAAAACGTGTGGATGAAACAGAGAATTTGAGTACTTCAGGTCGTTTTAATGCAATACCGGCAAATGCATTTTTTTATAAAGAATGTTCAACCAAAGGATTAAAATCATATGCATTGCTAAGGAGTAATGCTGAATTACTCGTTCCGAAGTTTTTGAATCCCAATAAGCATGGCGCTGTAGCAGGTTTAATGGCATTTTCTTATGCCGAATCAGGTTCTTTTAGCAATTACGAGACAGCCGTTTCAAGTAATTTCGTCGGACAATTTGCTAGTGCCTATTTAATTGGTGGGTGGTTTGTGGCTATTGTATTGGCATTCTTCAATGGTTTCTTTTTGATAAAGTATTATAATTTTCTCGTTAATAATATAAGAAATTTATTTGCTTTGATTTTAATAGTAGGACAGCTATTCGCTACTTTGGAAGGATTTGAAGAAATACATGATGGTGGCATCTTGAGAACAGGATTAGCATTAGTTTATATACTTATTATTAATTTAACCAATCTAATTTTTAAAAGACGTAAGATTAAACATGTCTCATTGGAGCAATTATCCCCAAAGAGGCGTAGGATTATTGTTAGTTAAGAAATCATGGAAATAGTTTTTTTTCATAAAATGAGATATTCAGGCGGGATGAGTATTGAAAACAGTTTTGCTCCATTGATAGAAGAACTTAAAAAATCTAATGATGTTAAGGAGTATAACGTCCCTTTTCGTACAACTTGGCCATGGAATCTATTAAGGAACATATTTTTTATAAGAAGGCATAGCACTAAAATGGGTGTTAATCATATTACCGGTGATATACACTATGGTATACTGGGGTTGTTAGGAAGAAAATCAGTTCTTACAATTCATGATGATTATTTTATGAGGAATTATGAACGAGGCATTTTAGAGAAAGTATACCGTTGGTTGCTATGGATATATTTACCCATAAAATTAGCAGATGAGGTTATTTGTATCACCCCTACAACTAAAAAGTGCATTCAAAGCTACTACAACTCTTCAAAGTTAAAAGTAATTACGCATCATTGCTTTAAGAAAATTGCCTATGATCATCCAAAAACTTTCAATTCTGAAAAACCGCAAATATTGAATGTAGGAACAACACCGAACAAAAATTTGAAAACAACCCTAAAAGTCTTGAAAAATATTCCATGCAAACTTGTAGTTTTGAAGCCAATGAATACGGAACAAAAAAAAATGGCAGAAGACTTTAAGATAGATTATATTAACAAGGTAGATATTCCATTCGAAGCCGTTATAAATGAATATAATGAATGTGATATAGTTGTATCACCATCTTTATATGAGGGGCTGGGGATGCCGATAGTGGAAGCTCAAAGTGCGGGAAAACCTGTGATAACGACCAACAGCGAACCTATGTCTTGGGTGGCAGGCGGTGCCGCATTGCTTCTTAATGATCCTATGGATGTTGAAGAATATGAAAAGTGTATGATGGCTTTGGTTGAAAATGAACAACTACGTGAAATATTAGTAGCTAAAGGGTTCGAGAATTTAAAGCGCTTCTCTTTAGATGAAGTCAAGAGGCAATATATGCAAGTGTATGTTAATTTATTTACCTGATTTTATAACGAAATATTGATATGATAATAGCGATTTCTTTAATATGGATTAGACATAAGGTCGCAGGCGGGGTTGAATCCTTTTCTAGGAATATTTTAGATGGATTAGTTGCCGATAAGTCAGATAATTCATACATATTGCTCTGTAGTAGAGATAATGTACAGTCATTCGCTCATTATTCGAACGATTCAAGATTTAAAATTTTTGAATGTCCTATCTTTACAGCAAATCTAAAGGATACACTATATTATGAAAGTTTTAAATTAGATGCATTAGTTTCATCTATCAATGCCGATATATGTTTTGTGCCATCTTATAGAATGCCGTTGTTTTGTAAAAGAAACAGATATGTAGTGGTTATTCATGATTTAATTTCAGGTAATATGCCTCAGATGTTTAAATGGTATCGCAGAATGTGGCTGAATTTTGCAACACGTCGAGCTTGGAAAAGCGCAACTACAGTTGTAACGATCTCTAATTTTGTAGCACATGATTTATTGGAAAGGTTTGGTAAAAGCCAGAATTTCATTATAATATATAATCCAATTTTGCCGAGTAAGGATGCTTTAGATTTTAACTCTATAGCCAATAAGTACAATATTGCTAAAGGAAAGTATTTCTACTCGGTCAGTTCTATTGCGCTCAACAAAAATCTTATTACACTTCTAAAAATGATGAAGAAATTGACCGGATATAAAGAATTAGTCGATTATAAGCTTATTGTATCTGGTGTTGGTTTTACAAAAAATGCCAAAAGTCGTTTCAATGCAGAACCTTTTTTGAATTATGTCAAGGAGAATGGATTACAGGACAGATGCATTTTTACAGGTTTTGTATCAAATGAGGAAAGAAATACTCTTATTATGAATTGTAGCTTGTTTCTATTTCCTTCAGTTTTTGAGGGTTTCGGAATGCCAGTTATCGAAGCCATGGAATTAGGTGCCAACGTAATAACTACTAGATGCGCATCGATACCTGAGGTGTCTCAAAATAAAGCTAATTACGTTACAAACCCTTATGATGAAACCGAGTGGATAGAAGCTATAAAAAATCATTGTGATGACACCAAAACAATTATGCATTTTCCTGAATATGAGTTGAAGAATGTAACTGATAAATATTTAGAGACCTTTAGAATGTCAGTTCTATAAATTTAGATGGTTTTGGTTATGGCCTATACTCTTTTTGTTTCTGCATTTACTAATATCAAAGCTCCTAATAACCGCTTACAGGCAATTATTAATGAGGTTGACGAGGATGTACAAGTTGTGACAACAGATTTCAATCATGGAAATAAACGTTATTATGAATCTGGGGAGGCTGATCATGCAAAACAGACATTGCTCCATGTTCCATCTTATACAAGCAACATAAGTATTAAAAGAATATGGAGCCATTTAGTTTTTGCATGGAGAGTTAAGAAATATCTGAGCAATCTAAATGAGATGCCCTCAGTAATTTATTGTTCTATGCCGACATCCTCTTCTGCATACGTATGTACCAAGTACTGTAAGAAAAATAATGTAAAGTTTGTAATAGATGTTATTGACCTGTGGCCAGACTCTTTGTTGCCATTAGTGAAGGGGAAGAGTGTCATCAAGGTTCTTCTTTGGCTTTGGACTTGTCTAACGCGCTATGCATATAGACATGCCGATATCATTTTGGGCGAATCTGTAAAATATGCGAATGAGGCAAAAAAATATAATAATAGGGCAGCAGTTTATCCTGTCTATCTTGGAGTTAACCTCACCACTATCAATCAAGTAAAGAAAGACTTAACTGTTAAGCTCGATAAACCCTCCGGAGAGATTTGGATTGCTTATGCGGGAAGTCTTGGAGTAAGTTATGATTTCAATACGTTATTAGATGCTGTTAAACATATTCATGGTCGGTACAAGTATAAATTATGGTTTGTTGGTGATGGCGTAAAACATGATGAAATTCTGTCACATATTAAAAGTAGTGATCTGAATGCAAAGATTACAGGCTTCTTGCCATATAACCAATTGCTAGGTTATCTGTCTTATTGTGACATCGCTATCAACATTTTCAGGGACAATACCAAGGTTGTGTATAGCTATAAATTCAATGACTATGTGGCATTAGACTGCTTTGTGCTGAACTCGCTTGAAGGTGAAACGGCGGAAATGGTAGATGATTATCAGATAGGAAGGAATTTCAACTTTTCAGATCGACCATTGGCTGAAGTGTTAGAGGATACATTGGTACACTGGTATAAGTATGCTCCATGGAGGAAGAATTGTCAACGACTGATAGAAGAAAAGCTAGACAAAAAGAAAATATACTCTGTGGTGAAGGACATCTTTAGATAAGATAATGATTATCGATAGTTTGATTTTTGACTTTATTTATAGGAAAATCGCCTCAAGGCGGATTTCCCTAGGCGATACGTCAAAATTGGACGCTAACTCACGTTCTACGATCTTGATGCTTTGGCCCAGTTTATCTGATGACTTTCCAAAGTACATAAATCGGAATTTCCCGAATTTAGTTGATCATGAGCCTCTTTATGATTCTTGTGGCCTTTTGAAGAGAGCTAAACGATATGTTCTTTCTGTCTGTGGCTTATCCACTAAATCCTATTTAAGTAGCTGGATTGATAGATTAAATTCCTATCAAAGTATCATCATAAATGCGAACGTTATTAATAGCACTGTTCCAGCGACTCTAAGAAAGATAGGTTATAGAGGAAGAATAATATATTGGTATTGGAATCCTGTGGATGGGAGAACATCTCCGAAGCCATCTAAATCACTGAGGAAGCATAGCGATTTATGGAGTTTTACTCAATCTGACTGTATGCGATACAATTTGAAATTTAATTCTACTTACTATTTTATGAACACTGAGTCTATGACAACCAACAATGGAGCAATTTATTTTGTTGGGCGCGACAAAGGTCGTTATGAGGAGTTATGCACTCTTATATCGAAAATAGAACAATTGGGAATTAAAACTGATTTTCATATAATTGCGGATAAAAAAAGTCCGAAAGGAAATAATTATTCGCCTTTTATTGCCTATGCCGATGTAATTGCGATTATAAAAAATCTGGTGCAATATTGGAAATATTACAAGAAGGTCAAGAGGGGTATTCATTAAGAGTGATGGAAAGTCTCTTTTTTAGAAAAAAATGATTAGCAATAATCTTTTTCTAAAACATGCCCCATTCTATAACTCGAATAACATTTTTATTATAGATAATTTGAATTTAGAAGGATTAACAGATTTTATGTCTCATCCTTTTGTTCAGGTGAAGAGTGAGTTTATAGATTATTATCGATTCGATAATTGGCTCAGTAGATTTGAAATGTAAGCACTTACTTTAGGCTTTTTTTAGTAGATTTATTTTTTGTGCTTCTTGAGTTCAAGTTCTACTCACAATCGTTTTATTATGTACTCTTGTTTTTTCAAACGAGGAATAGATTTCATCCTCGTGTTATGTGTATTGGTCATTATTTGGCCAATACTGCTGTTTACCACCCTTTGGCTACATTTTGCTAATAAGGGTGCAGGTGCTTTCTTTCGGCAGGATCGTCCAGGACAGTTTGGTAAGATTTTCAAAGTTATCAAATTTAAAACGATGACTGATGAATGTGATGAAGACGGTAACTTATTGCCGGATGAGAAACGTTTGACTAGAATAGGAAAATTTGTACGTTCTACTTCTATTGATGAATTGCCGCAATTGCTTAATGTATTGAAAGGTGATATGGCTTTAGTTGGTCCTCGTCCCTTGCTTCCCCAATATCTTTCCCTTTATTCAAAGGAGCAAGCTCGCCGCCACGAAGTTCGTCCGGGTATTACGGGATGGGCTCAAGTGAACGGACGCAATGCTATCAGTTGGAAAAAGAAGTTTGAACTGGACGTGTGGTATGTGGATCATTGTTCGTTTTTGCTGGATTTGAGAATTATATTTTTAACAGTGAGGAAAGTGTTGATTCGGGATGGCATCAATTCGGATACTTCGGCCACGATAGAAGCTTTTAATGGAAATAACTAGAACTTTATAAAATGAAGGATATTGTAATATTTGGAGCGGGTGGCTTTGGGCGTGAAGTGGCTTGCTTATTGAATAGAATCAATAAGCAGACATCTACGTGGAACTTGATTGGTTTTATAGATGATGTGAAGAATGTGAGTGATGAGAATAAATATGGTAAGGTTTTAGGTGGAATAGATTTTTTAAATTCTTATTCGCAGGAACTTCATGTTGTAATTGCTATCGGTACTCCTCATAGAGTGGCTTCTATTGTATCGAAAGTGCACAATCAAAATATTGTTTTTCCTAATATTTATGCTCCCAATTTAAGATTTGCGGATTCTGAGAATGTACAAATCGGTATGGGAAATATCTTCTCATGGGATTGTCATGTAAGCTGCAATGTGACAATTGGTGATTTTAATGCCTTTAATGGATATATTACAATAGGACATGATGTTACGATTGGTAACTTCAACTCTTTTATGCCGGGAGTTCGTATTTCAGGAGAAACAAATATAGGTAATGAAAATTATTTTGGTGTAGGCTCTGTTATCCTTCAGCGAGTCAAGATTGGCTCGGATACAGTAGTTGGTGCAGGAAGTGTAATAATCAGAAAGACAAAAGACGGGAATACCTATTTGGGAAATCCTGCTACCATAGTGAAATATTAACGTTTAAAACTTATAGTAATGGAATTAAAAGACTTTATTGAGAATTTTGCTCAACAGTTTGACGAGACGGAAATGTCTGATTTTGCGGCTGAAACAGTATTCAAGGAATTGGATGAATGGAGTTCGCTCATTGCCCTTTCTGTAATTGCAATGATTGATGAGGAATATGATGTACGGATCAAGGGTGATGACATTCGTTCATCAAAAACCATTGAAGACTTGTTTAACTTGGTAAAAAGCAGAATGTAATGGCTTTTCTACAGGTAAACAATGTGGAAGTTGCGGGAATGGCTGCAGCTGTTCCCACAATGGTTGAAAATAATGTTGATATATATGGAAAGTGGGAGGGGTATGAGAACTTCGTTGCTACAACTGGCATAGAAAGACATCGTAAAAGTAATCATTCCACTTGTTCGTCTGACCTCTGTCAGGCTGCTGCAGAAAAACTGATTGCCGAATTGGGATGGGAGAAAGAGAGTATAGACGCTTTGGTGTTTGTCTCTCAAACGCCGGACTATATTGCTCCGACAACATCTTGTTTGCTTCAATATAAATTAGGATTGAGTGAAAATTGTTACACATTAGACATCTCTTTGGGGTGTTCCGGTTGGGTATACGCTTTTAGCGTAATAAGTGCTTTAATGCAAAATGGTACATTCGCAAGAGGACTTTTGCTGGCAGGCGATACAATTCTGAAAGTAGCGTCCTCTGAAGATAAGAGTACTTATCCTTTGTTTGGAGATGCGGGAACGGCTACGGCATTGGAATATAATATAGGATCGGCTGGGTTGAAATTCTCATTCAATACTGATGGTAGTGGTTCGGAAGCTATCATTATTAGAGATGGGGGGTATAGAAATCCGGTTTCTAAAGAAAGTTTTGTAATGAAAGAACGAGGCGAAAGTATTAAAAGTAATCTTTTGCAGGTAGAGTTGAATGGTATGGATGTTTTTTCTTTTGGCATATCCAAAGCACCGGCAAGCGTAAAAGGCTTATTGGATCACTTTGATATAGATAAAGAGTCTGTTGATTGCTTCACGTTTCATCAAGCTAACCTTTTTATGAATGAGAAAATTCGCAAAAAGTTGAAATTACCAAGCGAGAAAGTACCTTATAGTTTGAGAGATTTCGCCAATACTTCGTGTGCATCCATACCATTAACCCTTGTCACTCAATGTGCGGAGGATTTAAGAGGAAAGAGCATGAGGCATATAGGCTGTGGCTTTGGTGTAGGATTGTCTTGGGGAAGCGTTTATTTTGAAACTCGTTCTATTAAAGTACCTCAATTAGTAGAAATATGACAGAATTGTATAACACCCCATTCTCATTATTTGGTAAAATAGTGCTTGTTACGGGAGCTTCATCGGGAATAGGCAAGGCTACAGCTATAGAATGCTCTAAAATGGGTGCCATTTTGGTGCTAAACGGTCGCAATGAAGCAAGATTGGAAGAAACATTCGAACATTTAAGCGGTGATGGTCATCGCATGATAGTGGGCGATCTCACCGTAGAAGAAGATCTAAATAAGCTTGTAGCTGAGGTGAAATCATTGGATGGAATTGTACATTGCGCAGGTATTTCAGGGCATAAGTTGTTCTCTTATCTCAAGCAGGAAGAGATTGATGATATGTTTTCTATCAATTACCTGTCACCTCTTAAAATATCTCAATTCTTATTGAAAGCAAAGAAGGTGAAGAAAGGAGGCTCTATCATATTCATGACTTCTACTTCTGGGATATTGTCATCGTATATAGGTGGTAGCTTGTATTCTTCGACCAAAGGGGCTATTAACGGATTGGTAAAAGGAATGGCATTAGAACTGGCTCCAAAAAAGATTCGAGTGAATAGTGTAATGCCAAGTATGATTGAGACTCCTATTATGAATGGGGGTGATGTTACCGATGAACAGTTTGAAGCAGACAAACAGCTTTATCCACTGAAGCGATATGGAAAACCAGAGGAAGTAGCGTATGCTGTTATTTATCTTCTGTCGGATGCGAGTAGTTGGATAACCGGCACTAATTTATTAATGGACGGAGGACGTTCGATTTCTTATTGATATAATGAATGCTTATATAAAAGACATCGCATATTACCTACCCAAAACGGAAGTCACAAATGAAGCAATCGTTCGTGACTTTCCAGAATGGAGTGTTGAGAAGATTGCTTTAAAGGTGGGAGTGGATAAGAGACATGTGGCGGCAGAGGATGAAACGGCTTTGAACATGGCTATCAAGGCTGCTGAACGCTTATATCAGAATGAGAATATAAAAAAAGAAGATATTGATTTTTTGTTGTTTTGTACGCAAAGTCCAGACTATAAATTGCCAACATCCGCTTGTATAATCCAACATCAATTAGGCTTACGTAAGGATATAGGGGCACTTGATTTTAATTTAGGCTGTTCCGGTTATGTTTATGGATTATCATTAGCAAAAGGATTGATATGTAGCGGCATTGCTAAAAATGTTTTATTGCTTACTGGAGAGACTTATAGTAAGCATCTTCATCCAAGAGATAAAGGTAATCGTACTATTTTTGGTGATGCAGCTTCTGCAACGGTGATAAGTACATCTGGAATTGCAAAAATTGGTAATTTCAGTTTGGGTACAGATGGCTCTGGAGCTGAAAATTTGATTATTAAGTCCGGAGGAATGCGTTGCCCTGAGAAACAGAATGATTTGTGGTTTGACGAAAATGGTAATCCTGTATCTTCTGATTATCTTTATATGAATGGGAGTGAAATATTTACATTTACACTAGATAATGTTCCTCCTTTGGTAGAAGATGTTTTATTGCGTAATACAATAACTAAAGATGAAATAGATTTGTATGTGTTTCATCAAGCCAATAAATATATGCTTAACTTCCTTCGTAAAAAGATAAAAATAGGTTCGGAGCGTTTCTATATCTGTTTGTCAGAATATGGCAATACAGTCTCTAACACTATTCCTATAGCTTTGTTTAATGCCATCGATGACAAAACTATTTCTGGAAAATTTAAGGTCATGCTTGCCGGATTTGGAGTCGGGTATTCTTGGGGAGGGACTGTATTGTATTTTGGTTAGCATTTAAATGTTCTATTACATAAAAATTATATTAAAATGGTTATTTGTGCCTTATTATCTATGGCGTAAATAACCTTTCTTTTTTAGACTCTTACTTTTCTATTTATCATTTTCTTTTAATCACATAATTCAATGGACAAGAGAATTTATCTTTGCCTCGCTCATATGAGCGGCAAGGAGCAAGACTTTATACGCGAAGCCTTCGATACAAACTGGGTGGTTCCTTTGGGCCCCAACGTCAATGCTTTCGAAGACGACCTGAAACATTTTGTGGGACAGAATAAGGAAGTCGTTGCTTTGTCGGCAGGTACGGCGGCCATCCATTTAGGTTTAATTCAGTTGGGCGTCAGTACAGGTGATGAAGTGATCTGCCAGTCATTCACTTTCTGTGCTTCAGCCAATCCTGTGACTTATCAGGGAGCTACGCCTGTATTTATCGATAGTGAAGAAGATACCTGGAATATGGACCCTGCTTTACTGGAAGAGGCTATCAAAGACCGAATTGCGAAAACAGGTACCCCCCCAAAAGCTATTCTTCCTGTACATCTCTATGGTATGCCTGCCAGAATAGATGAGATTTGTGCTATTGCTGCGAAATATGATATTCCAGTGTTGGAAGATGCTGCCGAGGCTTTAGGATCCGAGTTCAAGGGACAGAAGTGTGGTACGTTCGGTACTTTTGGTGTGTTGTCATTCAATGGAAATAAAATGATCACTACTTCGGGTGGTGGTGCGTTAATCGTTCCTAATGAAGTGGCAAAGAAGCAGACCATGTTTTATGCTACTCAGGCTCGTGAACCTTTCCCTCATTACCAGCATGAAAAGATCGGTTACAATTATCGCATGAGTAATATCTGTGCGGGTATCGGCCGTGGTCAGATGACTGTGCTGGAAGATCATATTGCCCATCACCGCCATGTGCATG
>OMGH01000438.1_pt1 | contig 35448 bp, 41 predicted proteins | sample 1645841 | NCBI WGS metagenome assembly OMGH01 (sample SAMN00849584, study PRJEB25192) | human gut metagenome
TTGAACCGCTTATTTTTCAATAAAATAAATTTTCAAAACATATAAATTACAATTTAGTAATTAGTTAGAAAAATAGTAATTTTTGTTATGATTGGAGGAATTTAAAATGAAAAAAATATGGAAGGAAATAACAATATTATTGATACAGTTATTTATGTTTTACATTTTTCCTTTATTTGCAGGACCAACAGATATAATGGGAATGGTATTCTTAATTTTGATATCAACTTTTATACTTGCTATAATATTTGCTAGTATTTCAAAGGAAAAATGGAAATATATCTATCCAATAATTATATCTATATTGTTTATACCATCAGTGTTTATTTATTATAATAGTTCAGCTTTAATTCACGCAGTTTGGTATTTGGTTGATTCTGGTATTGGCTTTTTAATAGGTTTAATTATTTATAAAATAACTAATAAAAAGTAATACAAGTTATAGGAGAAATAAATGATAAGAAAATTTGAAAAAAATGATATAAATCCTGTAATGCAAATATGGAAAAATGAAAATATAAAAGCTCATAAATTTATATCAAAAGAATATTGGAAAAATAATTATAATTATGTAAAAGAAATTTTACCAAATGCAGAAATATATGTTTATGTTTTAAAAGAAAATATTGTAGGATTTATAGGAATAAATGAGAATTATATTGAAGGAATTTTTATTGATACAAATAATCAATGTAAAGGAATAGGAACATCTCTATTGAATAAAGTAAAAGAAAACAGAGATAATTTGACATTAAGTGTATATAAGAAAAATATAAATGCTATCAATTTTTATAAAAAGAATGATTTTATAATTACAAGCGAAAATATAGACAAAGATACAGCTGAAATAGAATACACAATGACTTGGAATAAGTAAGAGCCAAATTACAATAGATAGGGCAGGTAATTAGTTGAAAATTATCTGTCCTTTGTGTTATAATGCAAACAATAATTAGAAAGTTATCGTTGAGAAAGAAGTGTTGATATATGAAGAAAAAAATAAGTTTAATGGCAAGTATGGTATTATATTTGATTGCTATAATTATTTTAATATATTATTTTAGTTTAGAGTTTAATGAATTATTACGTTTAAGTCCAACTGGAAGAATAGTATTATTACTATTAAGTTGTCTTATTATGTATTTTGGTGGATTAGCTTTAACTAAATATATAGATGAAAAATATAAGAATAAAGTTTTAAAAATAAATATAGGTATATGGTTTATTTTATATATTATATTGTTATCAACACTTACTTTATTTGATGATTATTTTTTTAGAGGAGATTTTAATATATTAAATTGGAATAGTGAGTTGTTTAAAAACTATATGTCTAACTCATTTAATTTAATTCCATTTAAAACAATTTTTGGTTACATTACAAAATTTATTAGTGGAGATATTGCACCATATATATTTATATATAATATTCTAGGAAATGCAGTTGCTTTAATGCCTTTTGCCTTTTTCTTACCAATATTATTTGAAAAACAAAAGAAATTAAAAAACTTTTTACTAACAATGATTTGTATAGTTGTGGGTATTGAACTATTGCAATTTATTACAATATCTGGTTGCTGTGATATTGATGATGTGATTCTAAATGTATTAGGTTCATTAATTATGTTTGTAATATTGCGAATATCATCTATAAACAAATTTTTAAGAAACATAGTCCTTTTAGAAAAAAATAAAATTGATTATAAAGATTTAATAAAAAAGATTATTATTATTTTAATACCAATTATCTGTATTATTGGAGTTGTTTTTATAAGTGAAAATAAGTATATAGATAAAAATAGTCAAACTTTTACACACTTAAAGATAATAGATAAAACAAAAGAAGAAAATATTACATGTAATACTGCATTAGAACAATTTTATGAAGATAAAGAATATATATATTATTTTCCTTGCGAAAAAAGTAAATATGTAATAGTTATATATTCTAATGGTTATCAAGAAACTGTAAAATCATCTTTAGAATATGGAGATATAACTATTGAAGATTTAGAAAAAAATAACATAGAATTTATCAAACAGAAGAAAGATATGAGTAATTGACAAATTACAAGTTGAAAGTGAGATGAAGAATATGGGGAATGAGAATAAAAAAGATTTTAATTTTATGATGAATAATAATAAGGATATGCCTAAAATACAAGTTATTAAAGATGAGAAAACAATAAAAAAATACGGTGGAACTAAAATGTTTTTTGCACCACCCCTTTATTATGATAAATTAATGAAAAAAGTACCAAAGGGAAAACTCATAACTGTTAGTCAAATGAGAGATTATTTAGCAAAACAAAATAATGCAGACTTTACTGATCCAATGACAGCAGGAATATTTATAAATATAGTTGCTTGGGCAAGTTATCAAAGAAATGAAGACATTACACCATATTGGAGAACTTTAAAATCAGATGGAGAATTAAATGTTAAGTATCCTGAAGCAATAGAATTACAAAAAAAATTACTTGAAGAAGAAGGACATACAATTATTTCAAAAGGTACAAAAAATATAAAATATTATGTTAAAGACTTTGAAAAGAATTTAATAGAACTATAAACACAAATTACAATTTCTGCGAGAGATAGATAGAGATTTGAATAAAATTTCTATCTTTTTTTAAAAAAATTTTCATAATTAGTTGACAGAATGAAAAAATGATGATATAAAATAGGTGTATTCGATAAAGGATACAACTGAAAAATTGAATAGTAGATATTTCCCTTTTGAAATCATATATTTTAGTTCTGAACTACATTATATCTAACAGAACTGGCTTTAAGTAGCTAATAAGGTAATAACAGAAATTACTTTTTTCGATTATCAAGACGGAAGCCAGATTGAATTTAATGGAGCCCATTGTCTCGGAGGCTCGGTGTTGGTTTTATCATAAGATATGTAATTTATCTCCAACCAATGTAAAGAAGTAATATTGATGTCGTAAGCGCTAACAGATATCTTATTTGATTTACAGGTACAATATTTATATGTCTAAAAGTGAAAAGCTATTAGGCTTATTAAAGATTTGTTTTTAGCAAGTAATTTGTAACCTGTGGATAAGTAAGAAATCTGATATTTTTTTTGAGAAAAATTTTAATGCAAGTAAGCAAAGAAATTTTTCAGTAAAAAAGTAAGCGAAACATTAATATCAATTGTGGCTCCAAAAGGGAAAAATAAAATATATAGCCAATAATAGTGATATAAGAATATATAAGGTTTCGTTTATGATAACGAAGCCTTTTTTGTTGCTTACAAATGCATACTTGCTAGAAAGGAGGAAAACTTGGAAGACTTAAAAATCGTAAATGCAGATAATCTATTATATACTTCTTTAGATGAAACAGAATTTATCATTGAAGATATTTTACCAATAGGACTTCATATATTTTGTGGAGCTCCAAAAGTAGGAAAGAGTTGGTTAATGTTAGATATTTGTATTAAAGTTTCAAAGGGAGAAGAAATATGGAACTTAAAAACAAATAAATGTGATGTTTTATATCTTGCTTTAGAAGACACTTATCAAAGACTTCAAAAAAGATTATTTAAGCTAACTAATGAGATAGATTCAAATTTTCATATATCTATTGAGTCAAATAAAATTGCAAATGGATTGACATCTCAATTAGAACAAACATTAAAGAAATATCCTGATATTAAACTAATAGTTATTGATACTCTTCAGAAGGTTAGAAAACAAAATAATGATACAAACTATTCTAACGACTATACAGATATATCTTTATTAAAACAATTTGCAGATAAAAATAAAATTGCTGTTATTTTAGTACACCATCTAAGGAAACAAGATGATAGTGATGTATTTAATAGAATTTCTGGAACAACAGGAATAATGGGAAGTAGTGATACAACATTTATACTAGAAAAGAAATCAAGAGATGATTCAGTAGCAACCTTATTTGTTACAGGTAGAGATGTTGAATATCAGACTTTCACATTAAGATTTGAAGAATGCAGATGGAATTTACTAGAACGATCATTTCAAAAGGATATTGAAATGAAAAATGCTCCAGAGATTATCTATAATGTCATATCTTTTGTCAATGATAAAGGAGAATGGCAAGGCACAGCAACTGAACTTCTTACTTCTTTAGATGAAAAAGATATAACACCGCAATATCTTACAAAGTTATTAAACGAGTATAGTAAAACAATTTTATTGGATAATAAAATATGTTTTAAGACATCAAGGACAAGCACATCTCGTTTAGTAAATTTTAAGAAAGATATTGACGGCAATGACGATGATGACGGTAAAAATATACCACAGGAATCGTCATTGAAAGGAAGTCCAGAGGGAACATCTGGCACACAACTTTTGTAAAAAGTGTAGTGTGTTACACTCATAAATGCGATTTTGAAAAATTATGTGGCTGATTATATCGTTACTTAAATTTTTCAAAAAGAGAATGTTAAATATTATTTGCCTTTGGCAAGATAATATTTAACAGGCGAAGAAGCATATGAGTGTTCTCACATTTTGATGAAGCAGTCCTATAGGATTTTAGCGTCATTATCGTCATCAAAATGTGGGCTACGAAGAAAAAACAAGGAAGGAAAAAATAGAATGGCATACACAATATTGCGATTTAAGAAAGACAAAGGTGGTGCCATAGCTGGATGTGAAAGACACAATGAAAGAAAAAAAGAAGCATATAAAAGTAATCCAGATATAGATATGAATAAATCTAAAGAGAACTATCATATCATACACGCACCACAATACACATATTCAAGAAAAATAAAAGAATTAATAAAAGAATATGGCTGTAAAACAAGAAAAGATAGTGTCAAATTAGTTGAAACATTGATAACAGCTTCTCCTGAATTTATGAATAGATTAAGCAAAGGAGAACAAAGGGAATATTTTGAAAGAGCAGTAAAATTTATGAAAGATGAAATTGGCGAAGATAGAATAATATCAGCAGTAGTACACATGGATGAGGCAACACCACATATGCATTTAGTATTTTGCCCTATAAATAAAGATGGTAAACTATCAGCTAAAAGTATTCTTGGAAATCAAAAAAGCCTTTCAGAATGGCAAACGAGATACTATAATTATATGCACGAAAGATGGAATGAACTTGAAAGAGGAAAATCAGCTCAAGAAACAAAAAGAAAGCATATTCCTACCTGGTTATTTAAGTTAGCTGATAATTTAGATAACTTATATAATCAATTATTAAAGAAAATTGAGAATATTAATATGATAGGAATGAAAAAGAATAAAGAAGAAGCTATTAATATTCTTTCAGAATTTGTTCCAAAGGCAGAGAAATTTTCGGCAAAGGTAAATTCTTATAACGATTATATAAATGAATTAGAAGAAAGAGTTTTAATTCAGAGAAAAGACAATAGAATACTAGCTGAAGAAAATCTTGACTTAAAAGAAAAAATTGAGAATAAAGATTTTGAAGTTAGTGAAAGAATTAGACTAATGCAAAATCAAGTTAATAAATACGAACGACTTATAAAGAAAGTTCCAGAGAATATTATAGAAAAAATCCAAAAGAAAGAAAAAAATAGAAAAAATAGAGAAAGATAGGAGGTTAATTATATGTCGCAAATAGTAAAAGAAGAAAAATTAGTATATACAGCTCAAGAAGTAGCTAAAATATTGCACGCAAGCCCAAATTATGTTTATGAATTAATACGAAAAGGAAAATTAAAGGCTTTTAAGCTAAAGAGCATACGAATTCTTAAATCTGCTTTAGAAGACTTCATAAAACAAAATGAGGGGAACGATTTGTCTGATATAGATAATGTTAGAAGATTATCAGAATATGAAGACAATGAAAGATAAAGTCCATGGGTAATGTCACTATACAAAAACGAGGTAATTATTATCAGTATAAAATTGAAGTGGCTAAAGTAGATGGAAAAAGAAAGTTTATAAATAAATCTGGGTTTAAAACAAAAGAAGAAGCAATAAAAGCTGGGAATCTAGCTTATGCAGAATATTTGAATACAGGATTAAACTTTAAGGAAACAACGATTTCTTTTAGTGATTATCTAGATTATTGGTATGAAAACTATTGCGAAACTACTCTAAAATATAATACTAGACGAACTTATAAAACTATGATGGATAAATATTTAAAGCCAGAACTTGGAAAGTATAGATTAAGTGCTTTATCAAGTGTTAAGTTAAATTCTTTTATAGTAGAGCTTTGCAATAAATACAATTATAAGAAATCATATTTTAATAATATTTTGAAGGTATTAAAAACAAGTTTTAGGTTAGCAACAGATGTATTTGGATTTATAAGATATAATCCAGCAGTAACATTAAGACTGCCTAAAATAGAAGATGAAGTAGAGTTTGAAAAACATCTTTATAATCAAGATGAAATAAACAAAATTTTAGAACGATTTAAAGATGATGATGTATTTACTTGTGCTTTTATTACAGCATGTTATACAGGAATGAGAACAGGAGAAGTTTGTAGCTTAACATGGGATGACATTGATTTTGAAAACAGAATTATAAATGTTAAGCATACTGTATATGATAAGCCTGATGATGGAAAAGGTAGATGGTATATGGGAACAACTAAAACTAAAAATGGAACAAGACAAATATATATGAGTCCAACTTTATATCAAGCCTTAATGAATTTTAAGAAGAAACAACAATATCTAAAGATACTATATGGAGCTAATTATATAACTTATTATTTTGAAGATATAATTGGAAAAAATGGAAAGTTAATTGAAAAAAGAATTATTGAGAATACAGGGAATATTCTTCATATGAATACTGCAAATTTAGTATTTACAAGACCTAATGGAAAATATGTAGGAAGAAATATATTAAACTATCCATTTAAGATAATTCATAAGGAATTAGGTATTGAGGATTGCAGGTTTTATGATTTAAGAGGAAGTTATGCAACAACTAATTTAAGGAACGGAGTTGAAATTAGAGATGTTGCAGATATTCTTGGACACAAGTATGTTGAAACTACTGAAAACTTTTATATATCAAGTACAGAAGAAGATAAGAAAGATGTTACAACTGCTTTTGATAAAGTTATGACTTCAGACTTAATAAATGATATTATAAAATATGAAATTGCATACTAAAATGTAGAGGGCTAGTATATTTACTGGCTCTCTAATTTTTTTATTGGTATAAAAAGTCAATTTATGATATAATAATGCAAGATAAATAAAAAGGGAGTAGCTATAATATGTCAAGTAATGTAAATGCTAATGATTATGTTGTATTAGATGTAGAAACTAATGGCTTGTCATCTATTAGAGATGATCTTTTATCTATTTCAATATTTAAACCTGATGATAATAAAATATATGACAGATTTTTACCATTAGAATTATCAAATGAAGTTGAAACGACTTATATAAATGGAATTACAAAAGAAATGTTAAAAGATAAAAGTCCATTAACACAAAAAGAATTTGATAAAGTTATAAATGATTTTGAATTAGAAAAAAGAATAATATTAATATATGGAAGTATTGATGAAAAGTTTATTAAGAATTATCTAAAAAGAAAGAAGATTAAAGGTTTTGATAAACTTAGATTTTATAATTTCAAACATGATATTATTTCTAGTAGATTTTCAGAAGGTAATATAACTAAAGATAACTTATGTAAAATTTATGGAATTAACAATATACAGGAAATACATACAGGATTAAATGATTGCATTTTGGAATGGAATCTTTTCCAAAAGATGAATGGAAATAAGCTTATAATTATAAATAATGATGTTTTTGAGTTTAATGATGATTATATTATTCCAGTAAGTTATTTGACAACATATACAAATTTTAAATATTGCATCAAAGATTTTCCAAAAATAGATGCAGAGATAAAAGAAATCAAAAAGATACGAATTGATTCTTCGGAAATTAAAAAATTTGAAACCAATATAAGTGGAATATCTATTGAACATTTAATAAATACACTATTAAATGTAAAAGATATGAATAGTGAAACTTTTTTGTTTCAATTAGAAAATAAGAAAAAATTGAAAAAATTAGGGAAACTACCATCAATGATTCATCAGATACCAATATTACTTAACAGAGATGGAACGATAACAGCATTAAACAAAGAAGATGAAAAAAGAGTAAATGAAGTTAATAAAGTAACTAATATTATTAAAGAAAAAATAAAACCTCTTATTAAATATATTAAAGCTGATGTATTTGATAATGAGCTAATTATGTCTCAAGAATTAGTTATTAATAAAAAAGATAATGTTTTAGCAAAATGTGATTTATCAACTAAAAATAAAATTTTAGAAATAAAAGCATTTATTCCAGATATAGATAAAATAAAATATCAATTATATTACGAAGCTAATGGTAGAGAGATTTATATATTACAAACAAAATGGAATAGAAATCTAAAAAAGGGACTTATTTTTACCTTATATAAAGTTGATATATTGGAAAATACAAAAAAGATAAAGAAGATAAATGATAATTCAAATAACCCCAAAATTAATAAAAAAGCTTTAGAAAGAAAAGTTGCAAAAAGAGTTAGCAATTATTTTAATGAAGAGGGTAATAGATGGTCATTAGGTTGTATGACATTTAAAAGCACGGATGATTTCAATTATCAATACTTAAAAGAATATATTAATAAGAATAAAATTAATATTAAAGAACTTTCAGCTAGTATAGATGTTAGTGAAAATGCAGTGAGAAATTGGATTAATGGAAAATCAAGACCTTATGTATGGAATGCAATAGCGATATGCATTTGTTTAGATATTGATGAAAGAAAAATAATAATAAAAAAATAAAATTGTTTTTTAAATGTTGCATATTTTTTTTAGTTAGTATATACTAAAAACATAATAACGAATGCAAACATTGTTTGCGATTTGTTTGCAAGAGAGAAATATTTATAATAACAAAAATACTATAAATATTATAAATATAATAGGTTACCAAAACGATAAAACCTTGAAATATCAATAATATTATAAATATTATAAGTATTATAAATATGGGAGTTTCTACAACATGTGGTTCTGGTAAGAAATACAAAAATTGTTGTGGCAAAAACGCATAAATAGGGCATTTGCAGTTTTGAATACAATGAAAAATTGTCAACTGTCAACGGATTGTCAACGGAAATATTAAAATTTTATTTTTCGATTATAAAAGGCAAATCATTAGAGTTAACACATTAAGTGTTAGCTCTTTTTATTATCTACAAAATGAATTTTGGAGGTAATAAAATGGTTAATGTAAGAAAAAGAGGTAATTTTTATCAGTATCAATTTGAGGTTGCACCTATTAATGGTAAAAGAAAGCAAGTAACAAAATCAGGTTTCAAAAGTATTAGGCTGTGTTTTGCCAATGCTTGCCAAAAGATTAAAATTGGATCCAGCCATTATGGCTGCACCACTTATTACAACATTAGTAGATGTATGTTCAATATTAGTATATTTTCAAGTAGCTATATCTATTATTGGACTTTAAAGTAAGGGGTGATTAAAATGGAAGAAATAGTTGAATTAATAAAAAACAGAAAATTTTCAGAGTTAAAAGCAAAGTTAAGTGAAATGAAAAGTGCTGATATATCAAGCATATTAGACGAGTCTACTAAAGAAGATGCTGTTATAATCTTTAGACTTTTATCAAAAGAAAAAGCAGGAATGACATTTTCTTATATGGAATCAGACATGAGAGAAAAGCTAATAAGTGATTTAACAGATAAAGAGTTAAAAGGCATATTAGATGAATTATTTATGGATGATACAGTAGATTTAATAGAAGAAATGCCATCAAATGTGGTAAAAAAGATTTTAAAAGCGGTAAACAAAGGAGATAGAAAAATAATAAATGAATTGTTAAAATATCCGGAAGACAGTGCTGGAAGTATAATGACAACAGAATTTGTAGATTTGAAAGAAAATATGACAATTGAGCAAGCACTTGATAGAATTCGTAAATTAGCAGTTAATTCTGAAACAATATATACATGTTATGTTTTAAATCAAAATAGAATATTGCAAGGAATTGTAAGTATAAAGGAAATATTACTAGCAAAAGAAAATTGTTTAATTTCTGATTTGATGGAAACAAATATAATCTCAGTAAATACCTTAGAAGACCAAGAGGAAGTAGCTAAAAAGTTTGATAAATATGATTTATATGCATTACCTGTGGTAGATAATGAAAATAGATTAGTTGGAATTGTAACAGTAGATGATGCTATTAATGTATTACATGATGAAGTAGAAGAAGACTTCGAAAAAATGGCAGCTATGCAACCAACAGAAGATGGATATTTCGAAACATCAGTATGGAAACATGCTAAAAATAGATATTTTGCAAATTTGTATAATGTGGCTAACGAAACAATTAGTAGATGGATTTCACATTTAGAAGAATTAGGTTATATTTATACAGAAATAAAAAGAAATGAACAAAAAAAGTAATAGTTAGATACATATATATTGCAGATTTAAATTATATAAATGATGGACAAGAATATAGGGATGAAAAATTTTTCGTACCCCTATGTAAAAAAATACATACCCTATTGAGAAAATAATAAATAGGTATTGATAAAAATGTCAAAGATAATAATATAAAAATTAATATTATAAATGTTAATAGATGATGATTTATTTTATTTTTAATTAATGCAAAAAGATCATAAAATAAAATAGTACAGTACGCAAAAGTAGGGATTTTCTTAATATTTTTGCTTAGAAAAATTCTCTAGGTAGGCGAATGAGCAAATACAGGGAAGAAGAGACTTACAAAGATTTTATGCTCCATTTTGCCGTGTCAAGGTAGGTAGGCGACTGCGTAAGCTGTCGAATATCCTACCTTAAATGGACTATTTTAGGTAAGGTTTTAGACTTATGAGGGCAGGTGTGTGATAGCGAAAGCTATTGTATACCTGCCAATGTTCTATTATATGAGAGATTAATTGAAAGTTGCTGTTAAAAAAAGTTGTCTTTGGACATACTTTGGGATTCACGAAACTAGTTGCAAATTATGTAAAAATATGCTAAAATATAATTTGTAAGCAAAAAGCTACAAATTTTGAAAAACAGGAGGATACGGATATAAAAATAACTTTACCCATACATGGACGGGAAAGGACATTTTCAGAAAAAGAGCTTATAGCTATTTTGGAGAAATACTTTTCAAATGAAGCTACTGAGCAGGCAACTACAGCAAAGGTAGCACAAGTTCCAACTGAAGACCAATGGTTTGAGGTAAATCCTCAGACTATCAACCAAAGTCTCTTTAAAAAAGAGAGAAAAGACGAGAGGCAGGAGAGAACACGTAAGCTAATTCTGGAGGCATTTGCTGAGGTAAAGAGCAGTCCAGAAAAATATGGCAGAAAGTTCAAAACTATGATGCCCAAGAAAACATGGACATCTAAAACTGTTGCAGAGCTCAAGCAGTTGGCTTGCGAATTTGGAAACCATAATGCAGATTGGGTCGAGCAAGCTTTAGAGTGGGCTCAGAGAATTTGCAACGGTGAATCGTGGGAAGCTGTTTGCAATAAGGCAGATACTGCTAATTGCTACAGATTAGTTGTATGGAAGAATGGCTACGCGCGGCTTGTTGGCGGTTTGCGTGTTGACGACTATGGCTTTCCGGCGTCTGACGTTGACGACTACGTTTACGGTTCTAATGGCAGGGTCTTCTACACTGTGCCGTTGGCTGTGCTTTATGAGAAGTAACACTGGCCACTGACAGCCTTTTAATAGGCTATAGCAAAAAACAAAAAAAGAGGAAGAAACTTTAATAAGGATCTTCCTCTTTTTTAAAATTTTACATAATTTGACTTTTGGATATAAATTTGGTACAATAAAAGCAAGAGCGAAATGCTTTATATTTTGAAAATACAGGAGGATATAAGACATGAAATTGTTTTCAAAGATGGAAGAAAGGAGACTTTCGGCGGTGTCGTAAGTTTCAACGTAACAGAGGAACAAATTACAAAAGAAGAATGCCATGCATCTGATCTGGCACAGACTCCAAGCGAAGGAAAGCTTTTTGAAGTCAATCCTTTGGGAATCGACCGGAGCAAGTTTGAAAAGCCTATGAGCAACCGGAAGCAGGAATGGACACGGCAGATTATTCAGGAAGCATTTGCGGAAGTTGACAAGCATCCTGAAAAATATGCTTCTGCGTTCTACACCCTGATGCCTGAGAAGAAATGGAACGGCTTAAAAACTGTTGCAGAGCTTAATGCGTATGCTAATGACTTGGATGGTCAGATGGCTGACTGGGTTGAGCAGGCGCTTGAATGGGCTCAGCGGCTTTTCAATGGCGAAAGCTGGGAAACTATCTGCAATAATGCAGATACTGCCTACTGGTATCGTGTGATTCTCTGGAAGAATGGCTGCTACCGGCTTGTTGGCGGTTCGCGTAATATCAACATTAACTATCCGGCGTCTGACGTTGGCAACAGAGGTTACTATTCTAATGACAGAATCATCGGCGCTGTGCCGTTGGTTGTGCTCTAATATTTTTGTGAGATTATATATTTTACGGAATATATACAGTGCTAATATTAGATATTAAAGGGAACTTATTCCTTCTTAAAAGAAATTTTAAGTAAATATGAATTAGGAACATTTATATTAGTAAGCAAATTTGCTGAATATATAAATGTTTCGTTTTGTTTTATAAAAAAATTTTTGAGTCGGATTTTTAAAGAAAAATGGATGTATATATAATAAGAGGCAAAATTAATTTAAAAATTTTTATAACTTTAGGGAAGAAAAATTCAAAGATAATTAATGTATATATAATAGAGGGGTTAATAGTTGCCTCTACAAAGTTTATATGTTTAAAACCAGAATAATAAGCATTTCGAGGCATATAAATTTAAATGAATAATTTAAAAGCAGCAGGAGGCTATATGAACGAATCATTTAAAATTAATGTGTATTTTGATGAAAAGGGTGAAGAATTAGAAAGCTTAATAGAACGTCTACTAATTGATATATTAGAGAAAAAATAACAAAAAATTTTTATAATTTCAACATTTAAATTCCCTAAAAAATCAGTTATAATTTAAGCTGAATTCAAATTGTTTTTTATATTGTAGGAATTTTCTTCCGGTGGAAGAAAAGCTCCTTACAATATAAATATGGAAAATGTAGAACTTCTAACATTTTCCATTGTGTAGAAGTTCTACATTTGGCTTTCTATCAAGCATGGGAAGGAGGAGTAATGCTTGAACAAATAGAAAAAACAATGTACAATGTAGCAATTTATATAAGATTATCTAAAGAAGATGTAGATAGAGGTTATGATGAAAGTGAAAGTATAAAAAATCAAAGAACATTACTAACAGAATATGTACAAAAATTAGGTTGGGAGTACAAACTCATAGATATTTATATTGACCAAGGCTACACGGGAACAAACTTCAACAGACCTGCTTTTCAGCGAATGATTAGAGATATTAATTCAGGAAAAGTTAATATGGTTGTAACAAAGGACTTATCTCGTTTGGGGCGTGATTACATAGAAACAGGAGAATACATAGAAAAATGGTTTCAAGAAAATAATGTTAGATACGTTTCAGTAACAGATGGAATAGATACTTTTGAAACAGCAAATGGTAACAATGATATTGCACCTTTTAAATCAATATTAAATGATATGTATTCTAAGGATTTGTCGAAAAAAATTAGGACAGCTTTACATACTATGCAAAAACAAGGAAAGTGGGTAGGAGGAAAAACAGCAATAGGGTATATGAAAGATCCAAACGATAAAAACAAATTAATCATTTGTGAGCCAGAAGCTGAAATAGTAAAGACTATTTTTAATATGGCATTAGCAGGAAATCAAGTCGGAGTTATAAGAGATTTTTTAAACACAAACAATATACCAACAGCAAATCAATCCAGATATAATAAAGATTCATTTTGGGAAAACAAAACAATTTCAGGTATTAGAGATGTTCATATTTGTAATACACTATTATATGCGTTAAAGAATTATAAGAAAAAACAATCTGAATACAAAAAGACTTTCAAAAATCAATATAAAACATATCACAAAGAAGAAGTAAAGAATGAATATGGAAAAGTCGTTGAATATAGAATAGTAGAAGATAAAGGAAATGTAATATCATTAAATAATATGAATTTAGTTTTTGTAAAGAATAACGGAGTATACGTAGGAACTGATATTACAAGGTATCCATTCAAAATAATACATGATGAACTAAATATAAAAAAATGTAGATTTTATGATTTAAGAGGTAGTTATGCAACTAAAATATTAAATTCAGGAGTTGAAATAAGAGATGTTGCAGATATGCTTGGACATAAAAATATTGAAACAACTGAAAATTATTACATAACAAGTCTTGATGAAAATAGAAATAAAGCAAGTAAAAAATTTGATAAAATTATCAATTCAGATATAATAAATATGATTGCATCATATAAATAAAAAATATTCCTCTTTTTTTATTGATTATCAAAAAACCCCTTTTATTTTATAATAATATTTACTTTATATATAATAATGTATAATTTTTATAGTTATACATTTGATAGAAGACAAGAGAAATAGTATAAGTTATGTAGTAGATAATGATGTTGACAGTGTCAACGATTTGTCAACGGAAAATAAAATTTAATAAGAGCAATAAGAACAATAAAAACAATAAGAACGATAAGAACTGATGGGTTTTGTCCATGTGGAAGTGGAAAAAAATATAAAAATTGCTGTGGTAGAAATGCATAAATATATAATATCCCCCAGGGACCGATTGCGGTCTCTGGGGGAGGTTTTTTACAATAGTAGACTAAGATCCCATGCAGAGTAAAATCTAAAAAACTCAGTTTCAAAATTCGTATGCAAAAGGCCGGGAGCTATGGAGTAAAGTAATGATTTGAGTGGGCAATAGCGAATGAAACCATCAACACTGCTGTCTACGGCGATTACATGGTCATCATATAAACCAACCAGAACAATGTAGTGCTCATGATTTACTTCATCTTTGTCTCGGTAAAAATTCATGACTGTGATATGATCATTGCTAAATCGACTGTTTTCTACCATTTCTGACTTCTCTTCCGGGTCTTTACTGAAGTAAAGTCTTTTGTCCACTCGTACAAGTACTGGATGTCCACTTAAAAGAGAGTTGAATATGTTGTAAATCGAGTGATATCTGGTGCTCCAATAAGTAAAGGTAAAGGGCTTTTTATGATACTTCATGAGAAAGTTATCAATAAAGTAGTAGGGCTTCATTATTTCAGTATAGCCGACGCAATAACGATTTGAAAAGAGACAAGGGTATACAGCATTTCCATCTTCAACATTTTTGGTGTAATTTACAACAAGTTGGATAAGTTCTTCGAAACTTATGGAAGGAGTATCATGGATAAGTATAAGTGCATTGTATAATGCCCAAGTCATGTTGTGTGTAGTATGACTAACTGAATAGCCAATAATTGTTTTAGAAGGATCCATATAGTCTTTTTCAAAAACAAATTTTTTCTCCTTTGCATAACGAACACTCTTGTCTACGAGTTCAGAACTGCTGCCTTCAGATAAAATACTTTTCCAATTGTAATCATTCAACTGATAGTTGAGAAAATAATGGATGGAATACCGAAGTTGTTTGCTTGTAAACTCTTCCGCCGCTACTATGTTTTCTTGCGGACCGATGCCTATTGGAAATTCAAATTCTTGCAAGTCAGAATAGCTGTCTACATTCATATTAAAAACCTCCTATAATAATATCCTTATAAAAAGGGTTATTTGTAATTATATCATAGATACTATGTAAAAACAAGAAAGAAAATTAAGTAGAATAAATTATATAAAAAGAAAGGTATAAGCTTTCTTTTTTGGATATTCTATGATAAAATGACCAAAATGCAACAAATAATATAGAAGATTATATATTGCAAAAATTTAAAAGTGCCAGATTTGAAAAAATATTAGAAATGGGAAAGGGGATTATCTTTTACATCAAGACAACAAAAGAAATGTAGATGAAATATATATAGATTTGGAGAAAAGTTTTATGAAAGTATATCTAATAAGACATGGAGAAGTAAATCATAATTTATATGGACTATATAATAGAGAAGATGAAGATTTAAATGAAACAGGAATGAAACAAGCTAAAAAATTAAGAGAAAAAATAAAGAATATTGAATATGATACTATTATATCTTCTCCATTATTAAGAGCAAAACATACTGCGAATATTATTAATATTGAGAATAAAGACATAGTAATAGATTATAGACTTAAAGAACGAGATCCGGGTAGTTTAAATGGACATCCTATTGAAGTAACAAATCGAGAAGAATATTGGAATTATTATACAACTATTCAATATGGTACAAGTGAAAATATTAAAGTGTTTTTTAATAGAGTTTATAGCTTTTTAGATGAGCTAAAAACAAAAGACTACAGAAATGTGCTAATAGTAGCTCATAGTGGAGTATCAAAAGCGTTTAGCTGTTATTTTAATGGAATAGCTGATGGCAAATTTTTGAATAGAGGATTAAAAAATTGTCAGATAAAGGAGTATGAATTATGAAATTAACAAGCGAAGAAACAGGAATTTTATTAGAAATAGAAAGAATTGTGTATAGATATGAACGAACAAAATTTAAAGAGATTTAATAAATTATTTCCGTGGTTTGCAGGGTTATCTGGAGATTTATTATTTTGGGTTGCAATAGATACTTTGTTTTTAACTGTTGTTAAAAATTTTAATACTTCACAAATTGTATCACTAACGTCCATTTCTCTAATAACTTGCATACTACTTCAGATACCTTTACTTAATATAATCAAGAAAATAGGAAATACAAAGTCTGTAAGATTAGGCTCGTTATTACTTTTAATATCAAGTATTTTATTAACTTTAGGTACAGATTACATTATTGTAGTAATAGGAAAAATATTGTATGAAGTGGCATTTACATTTCAAAATATGATAAATGTTGTATTAAAAAATAATTTGGAATTACAAAATAGAGAAAATGAATATATAAAGTTTAGAACCAATGCTAACACAATATATGCAATAGCAACAATGATAATATCGTTTGTTGCGAGTTTTATGTTTAACATAAATAATTATTTACCAATGATAGGCTGCATAATGTTTTGCTTTGTTTGTTTTGTGCTATCTTTCAATATGATTGATTATTCAAACAATAATTGTATTAAAAGTAAAATTTATAAAGAAAATAAGGACAAGCTGAAAAAAATAAATTATTCAAAAATTGTTTTATTTATAATAATATCCTATGGACTTTTTTATCCAATCGTCAACTCAGGACAATCAAATGGAAAATTATTTATACAACAAGAATTGCTAAAAAATTTCAATGTTGAAAAAACTGCATTGATAATAGGTGGAATATTGTGCATATCAAGAATAGTGAGAGTGATTTCAAATATTTCATTTAATAAAATACATAAAAAATACAAAGACAAAGTAGGATTTTTATTACCATTCTTATTATCGTTATCTCTTTGCTTAATGGTAGGAGGATATTTAATCACATACTCAATTATTTTGAAAATATTAATTATGAGTTTGGGATATATTATAATTTTATTTATAAGAGACCCTTTTAAGGTATATATGCAAGATTTAGCCTTGAAAAAAGCAGAAAAAGAACAACAACAATCATTACTTACTACATTAGATTTATTAAGAAAAATTGTAAGAGCAATTATGAGTTTAAGTTTTACAGTAATTTTGGTTAATAATCCAATGATTGTAGTAATAATAATTTTAATAATTTTATCAGTTATTGAAATATTTATTAGTTTATATTTATATAGAATGATACAAGAAAGTTAGGAGATGAAGAATATGAAAAATATCTTAATAATGGGAATAGCTAGAGCAGGAAAAACTACATTAAGCGAGATGTTAAAAGATAAATACAATAGTTATAACTTAATACATAGTGATTCGCTAAAATGGGCAATGATTAGAGCAGAAGACAAAGAAAAATATTACAGGACCAATGTTGATAAACAAAAAGAGTTTGAACACGGAGAATATTTTCAAAAAACATTATTAGAGTTTTTTAATTCTTCTATTTCAAAAGATAAAAATCATTATGGTTATATATTAGAAAGTGGGCAATTACATCCTAAAATAGTTAAAGAAATGATTGATTTTAAAAAAACTATTGTTGTATGTCTTGGACTTGGTAATTTAAATGTAGATGAAATGGTAGAACTTTGTATTGAACACGATATTGAAAAGGATTGGACATTTGGATTGTCAAGAGAATATCTAAAAAAACATGCTATTGATTGGTATTCTGCAAACGAAATGTTAAAAAAAGAATGCCCTGAATATAGGATTAAATATTATGATACATCAGAGAATAGAGAACAAGTTTTAAATGATATTATGTGTGAAATAGAAAAAGAAATTTAGTCATATATAACAAAAAATGAAATTTTAAAAGGTAGAAAATTATGAAAAGACTATTAAGAATCAGTTTTAACTCCGCAATATTTTCTTTGATACCAATATTGTCATGGTTTATGTTAGGATTACTTGTAGACAAAAATTTAGTAAATGTATTTACACTTACATATCCACTACAATTTATATGGGCATTGATGAAAAGTATATTTGCAACGGGAGCAAATATAAGTAAAGAAAAAGATAAAAATGAAAATGCTGTATTATCAGGAATGACATTTGGAATAATAGTAGGATTTGTTGTATTTGGAATATTTGCTATCAATGTGAAAAAATATGTAGAATTTATGAATATGGATTATGATACATATAAAGAATTTGCTGTATATTCAATTTTGCAATTATATATACATTTGATATTTTCTTCTGTATTAGAAAAACTATACTTTGAAAATAAAGAAAAATTGGCTAATAAATATTGCATGAGATTCAATTTATTAAATTTTGTGATATTGATCTTATCCTCAATAATATTAAAAGATAAGATACAAATAGTAGTTACTACACTAATAGCAATATTAATATATACGGTTTATGTTATAATAAAACAGTATAAAAAGTTTAAGTTTCAAATTAATATTTTAAATTGCTGTAAGTATGAATCCGTTGAAATATGCAATAATATACTATTTTTTCTAATATTTCTATTGGGACTAAGTAATGCATTAAAATTTGGAGAAAAATATATGCTGGCATTAAATTTTGTGGCATTAATAACGGATACACAATGGGATTCATTTGAGGCTATAAAAACTGTTGCAAAAATAGATATAAGTAAAGAACAATTTAATTATAAAGATCATAAAATAAATGCATATAAATTATCAGGCATTTTACTTACAACTGTTTTCATAATGCTTGTAGTTTCTTTTAGATATTATAATTTGGATTTAAAAATTACTGCTATTTATTTAAGCTTTGAATTGCTTAATTTTGTATTGTATCCAGTTTATAGTATAAAAACATGTTATTTGCAGTTAGAAAAGTTTGAAATAAAAGTAACATCTAACAAATTATTTGCTGGAATTTTAAGAATGATAATGTCACTATTAAAAACACCATATTGTACTGGGATAGGACAAGTGACATCATCAATATATCAATTTCTTACCATAAATATGATGTTTCATAGAAATTTTAGAATTGATAAAAATGGAATGATAATAAAAAATGAGAACGATTTATAAATGTAAAATACTATTTTTGAGATATGCTATAAATATAAAAAACGAAAGGACTACATATGTCAGAAAAAATAAATGTAAAAGAGTTAAAAAATTTATTTGAAAAAATAAAAAATAATAACAATACTGCATTTGAAGAACTTTATAGTAAATACAGTAAATTAATATATAAAATTGTGTATAGTATATTAAAAAATAAAAGCGACGCAGAAGATGTAATGCAACTTGTATTTGAAAAAATATATTCAATGGATAAAGAAAATCTTCCTACAAAAAATGAGACTAGTTGGATATATTCTGTTACTAAAAACGAAACATTAAATTATTTTAAAAGCAATAGGAATAATATTAATTTAGACGATATATATGAAATTGAAGACAACAATCAAGAAATAAGTAAAATAATCGATCAAGAAAATTATAACAGATTAATTAGTAAACTAAATGATAATGAAAAAGAAATTATTTCACTAAAAATAATTTCAAACTTTTCATTTGAAGAAATAGGCAAAATTTTAAATATGCCAACAGGAACAGTAAAATGGAGATACTATAAAGCAATAAATACATTAAAATTGCTATTAAGCAATCTGACTATGTTTATCATTTCATTTATATCAAGCATATATGCTTTAAAAAGCACAAAAAAAATTATATCTCCAATTCAAGAAGAAAATGTAATAGAGAATATTGTAATTGCTGCTGATGAAAATCAAAAACAGCAATATGAAAAAAGTGAGAATACACAACAAAATTCACAAGAAGAAATTAATACAACTATTATCGAAGAAACTAATGAAAATGAAGTAAATTACCCTGCAATAGGATTGATGGGAATTTCAACAGTATTTTTAATGCTAACGATAATTTTTTCAATTATTTTTGCAAAATACCAACTAAAACTTAAGGAAAATTTGTCTAAATAGTAGAAAGGTTAGGTGGCATATATGAAAAAAATAATAATTATACTAGTAATTATACTGATAGGAATTGTCGTAACAATGTATTTGATTGACTTCAACAAAATGAAAAATGGAGAAGAAGTAATATTCGGAACTTGGGGTAAAAAATATTCAGCAATAGTAAAAACAAATCAAAATGATAATGCAACTGAAGAAAATTATCAAAAATATTCTAAAACAGTTGGAGATACTACAATAGAACTGGATATTATGAATGGCTGGAATTATAAAGAGATTCAAGCAGCAGAAAATGATGACTATATATACGCTTTAAAGTTATTCAAAAGTAATGAAGAACAATGTGCGATATTATATTTTTATAAAGAGAATTTCGGCGTTTGCGGAAGTGAAAGAACATCCCAAAATATAACATTGAACAACGGAAAACAAGCAGTTGTAGGATATTATGGAAATAGTGATGAATGGATAGATATTTCATTCGCAGAGATGAATCATAATATAGCAATAATTAATCGAAATCTACAGAAAAATGATAATGACGAGATAATTAAAATTATAAAGACTATAAATATAGAATGAGAAGTTGGCTCCAATAAAAAATGGAGCTGATTTTTTTACGAATGAATTAATAGCTAAATAATCTTGAAAGAAGTTAAGCATTTATGATAATATATTAATAACAAAAAGATTATAAGAGGTAAAAATGAAAGACAAAATAAAAGAATTTATTACAAAAAATTTAAAATGGATCATATTATTTATTTGCTTAATTGGATTTTTAGCACTAGCAGAAGATGTATTTCACAAAGAAATAATGAATGGCGATATAATAGGATATGAGATAATATCAAAATTTTTAATATCAGATTTTGTAACACCAATAGCAAAGTTTATTACCAACTTTGGAGGAGCAATATTTTTAATAGTATTAACAATAGTATTGTTTGTAGTGATAAAAAATAAGAAAATAGGAGTATCAATATTTTCAAACTTAGTTATAGTAACAATACTAAATCAATTATTAAAAGGAATATTACAAAGACCAAGACCAACAGAATATAGAATAATTGAAGAAACAGGATATAGTTTTCCATCAGGACATTCCATGATAAGCATGGCTTTTTACGGATATTTAATATATTTGATTTATAAATATGTAAAAAATAAATATATCAAATGGATTTCTATTGTAGTTTTAAGTCTATTAATATGTACAATTGGAATAAGTAGAATTTATTTAGGAGTACATTACACAAGTGATGTTTTAGGTGGGTTTCTTATTTCAATATCATATCTAGTTATATTCATAAGCGCGGTTAATAAATTCATAATAGAAAAATAAATATATAGAGCAGATAAAAGGAGAGCTATAATGTTAGAAAACATAGAAGTTTTATGCCATAGTAGTATAAGAATTAATAAAGAAAAAGTAATCTACATAGATCCATTTAAAATAAACAAAAACTATAATGATGCGGATATTATTTTTATAACACATGATCATTACGACCATTATTCAGAAGAAGATATAGACAAAGTTATAAAAGAAGACACAACTATTGTAATACCTAAAGATTTATTAAAGAAATTGTTAAAAAAAGGAATAAATAAAAATGCAATAATTGTAGCAGAACCAAATAAAGAATATGAAACGCAAGGAATTAATTTTAATACTATACCTGCATACAATATAAATAAAAAATTCCACCCAAAGGAAAATAACTGGTTAGGGTATATTATTACAATAAATAATGTTAAATATTATGTTGCAGGAGATACAGATATAACTGATGAAAATAGAAAAGTAAAATGTGATGTAGCTTTTGTTCCGGTTGGTGGAACATACACAATGGACTTTAAAGAAGCTGCACGACTAATAAATGAAATAAAGCCTAAAATAGCAGTTCCAATACATTATGGAAGTATAGTTGGAACAGAGCAAGATGCTAGAAATTTTATAAATCTTTTAAATTCAGAAATAAAAGGTGTAATTTTAATAAAATAATGTATTTATACTAGTGGGTCAAATTTAAACAATAATATAAATTTTATGATACAATGTACAAAAATTTATAAAAGGAGACTCATATGAATAATAAATCAAAGGTATTAAAAAGAATATTAATTGTCATATTAGCTATAATCATAATTAGCATAATAATAACAGTTGGTGTTGGAAATTATTTTGTTAATTATGCAATCTTAAGAACCGGAAACGGTGGAGACAGAGAAGTAAAAAACAAAGATTCAATAGAAGTTGCCAATATAGACAATGAAGCAGAAAAAATAATTAATAATAATCGCACAGAAGAAAAACAACTTGCAGAACAATGGATAGAAACTATAAATAGCGAAAAAGTTGAAGTTACTGCAAAAGATGGAATTATTTTAAAAGGAACAGAGTACATAAAAGATGAGAAATCAAATGACTGGGCAATTATTTTACATGGTTATCGTTCAAGCCCAGACTCAGTAATATCTATAGGAAGACATTTTTCAGAAGAAGGTTATAATGTGCTAATTCCATATATGAGAGCAACAGGAGAAAGCGAAGGCGAATACATTGGCATGGGATGGCTAGATAAAGATGATTTGCAATGCTGGATAAATAAAATTATAGAGCAAAATAATAATGCCAATATCGTATTACATGGATCATCAATGGGAGCTGCAACAGTATTAATGGCATCAGGAGATGATTTACCAAGTAACGTAAAAGCAATAATTGAAGATAGTGGATATACATCAGTATGGGATATATTTGCATCAGAAGCAAAGGTTAGATTTGGATTACCAGAGTTTCCAGTATTAAATATGTTTGAAATAGTTGCAAATTTTAGAGCAAAATATGATATAAAAAAAGCATCTGCACTTGAGCAAGTGAAAAAAGCAAACATTCCAATATTGTTTATACATGGAGATAGCGACGATTTTGTTCCTGAATATATGTGTGAACAATTATATAATGCGGCTAATTGTAAGAAAGAAAAACTAATTATACAAGGCGCAGGACATACTGAATCAAGATATAAAGAGCCTGAAACATATTATAATAAAATATTTGAATTTTTAAAATAAAGGACAGTAAATTTTATGAAAATAGTAACTTTATGTGGGAGTTTAAGATTTAAAAAAGAAATGATGGAAGTAGCACTTAAAATGCTACTTTTTCTATTAGAAGTTTTTTATTATAAAGTCTTGTATTCATTACAAATTTGTAATAAAATGTAATCGATTAGAACAGAAAAGAAAGGATATAAACTATGAACGAAACATTTGAAAAATATGAATCAAATATAAGAAGTTATTGCAGAAAATGGCCTGTTGAATTTGTATCTGCTAAAGGCTCTATTTATAAAGACACAGAAGGCAATGAATATATAGATTTTTTTGACGGAGCAGGAGCATTAAATTATGGACACAATCCTGATTATATCAAAGAAAAATTAATAAAATATTTAGAAAGCGATGGAATTGTACATGCACTTGATATGTATACAGTTCCAAAAGAAAATTTTATAAATTATTTTGAAGAGAAAATATTAAAGCCAAGAAAACTAGACTATAAAATTGCATTTCCTGGTCCAACAGGAACAAATTCTATAGAGCTTGCATTAAAATTGGCACGTAAAGTAAAGCAAAGGCCATATATATGGGCATTTACAGGAGCATTCCACGGAATGACATTAGGAGCTTTAGCTTTAACAACAGAATCAGCTGCTCGTAAAGCTGCAGGAGTTCCACTTAATTACACAGTACACATTCCAGCACCATATTCAATGGGTGGAAATTTTGACTCTATTGCATACATGGAACAATTATTAAGTGATGATCATTCTGGATATGAAAAACCAGCAGCAATAATAATAGAAACTGTTCAGCAAGAAGGTGGAATACACGTATTTAGCAAAGAATTTTTAAAAGATTTACGAGCTTTATGCGATAAATATGATATCCTACTTATTTGTGATGAAGTACAAATAGGATGCTCAAGAAGTGGTACTTTCTTCTCATTTGAAAGAGCTGACATTGTACCTGATATAGTATGTATGTCAAAATCAATAGGGGGATATGGCATACCATTTGCAGTAACACTATTAAAAAAAGAACTTGATGTATTCAAACCAGGAGAACATAATGGAACATTTAGAGGATGCCAGCTTTCAATGGTAGCAGGACTAGCTGCTCTTGAAATGACTGTTGAGCAAGACATACCAGCACAAGTAAGAAGAAAAGAAAAAATCGTAAAAGAATATTTAGATAAAGAGATTAAACCTTTACTAAAAGGCAAAATGGAAATTAGAGGAATAGGTCTATCATGGGGAATAGAATTTAATGATGGAAAACTAGCAAGGGCAGTATTAGATAAATGTTTTGAAAAGAAACTAATAATTGAACTTGCAGGAAGCTATGACTCTGTTCTAAAAATAATGCCATCATTAGTAATTGAAGATGAATTATTATTAAAAGGTTTAAATATTGTAAAAGAATCAATACAAGAGGTAATTGGATAATGAGAAAAAGTTTAAGATTTTATATAGCACTATGGGGAGCTAAAGCAGGAAATGTCTTATTAAAAATACTAAAACGTAACGCATCATATTTTCCTGGAAAATTTGCTGTTTCAGTATGCCCAGATTTTATTGGCATGATTGACAAACCAGAAACAATAATCGCAGTTACAGGAACAAATGGAAAAACAACTGTAAGCAATATGATAGAAGATGTACTTAAAGCAAATAATTATGACATAATAGATAATAGCTTAGGATCAAATGTAAATTCAGGAGTTGCAACAACATTAATTAAAGGTGCTAATCTTTTAGGAAAGACTAAAAAGAAAATAGCAGTATTAGAAATAGATGAACGTAGTGCTAATAAAGTATATCCTTATTTAACTCCAACATATCTAATTTGCACAAATTTATTTAGAGATTCAATGATAAGAAATGCTCATTCAGAGTTTATTGCAGGAATATTAAATAAATATATTCCAAAAGAGACAAAACTTATTTTAAATGGAGATGATTTAATATCATGTCATTTAGCAGAAGAAAATAAAAGAGTATATTTTGGAATAGATAGACTAGATACTGATACAGATGAATGTCAAAACATTGTAAGAGATATAGTTGTATGTCCAAAATGCAATACAAAATTAAAATATGATTATGTCCGTTACAATCATATTGGACGAGCTCATTGTCCAAAGTGTGATTATGGCTCTCCTGAAATAGATTATGAAGTAACAAACCTTGATATACCAGCAAGAAAAATGACATTAATGTATCATGGAAATAAAGAAGAATATGATTTAATAACAGATAATATAATTAATATTTACAACATGTTAGCTGTAATAACATTACTTAGAGAATTTGGAATGCCAGCAGAGCAAATCAATAATACTTTAAAAAAGCAAAAGATTGTTGAAACTAGATATTCAGAAGAAACTATAAATGGAAAAAAGATAATAAATCATTTAGCAAAAGGAATGAACCCAATTGCATGTTCGAGAGTATTTGATTATATAAGAAAAGAACCAGGAAAAAAAGCAGTAATACTTATATTAGATGATTTTCATGATGCACATAATAGCTCAGAAAATATAACATGGCATTATGATACAGATTATGAATTTTTAAATGATAATTCAATAAAGCAAGTAATTACGGCAGGAGCAAGACATTGGGATACTTATATACGATTAGAACTAGCAGGAGTCCCAGAAGAAAAAATAGTTCATACACGAAATGAACTAGACTCAACTAAAAATTTAAATATTAAAGATGTTGATACAGTATTTATTCTTTATGACATATATACTATTCATTTAATGAATCAAATCAAAAAAGACGTAGAAAAAATGGCAAATGAATGTCATGATTAATAACTAAAAGAGAGGAAATTAGAAATGAAAATAGAAACATTGTTTCCTGAATTTTGCAATCTATTTGGAGATATAAGTAATATAAAATATTTAAAGAAATGTCTACCTGAAGCAGAATTTATAGATTCACCAATAGACCAAGAACCAGCATTTGTAAAAGAAGATGTAAACTTAATTTACTTAGGTCCTATGACTGAAAGAACTCAAGAAAAAGTAATAAATAAACTACAGCCTTATAAAGAAAGAATAATTGAATTAATAAATAAAGGTACCGTATTTTTATTTACAGGAAATGCTTTAGAGGTTTTAGGAAAATATATTGAAAATGAAGATGGTAGCAAAATTGAAGGATTAGGCATCTTTGATGTTTACGCCAAAAGAGATATGATGCATAGACATAATAGTTTATGTATCGGAAAGTTTGAAGACATAGAAGTAGTAGGTTTCAAAAGTCAATTTAGTATGATGTATGGAAATAATGATAATTCATATTTCTTAAAGGTAGAAAAGGGGATAGGAATTAATCCTGAAAGTAAGTTAGAAGGAATAAAAGATCATAATTTCTTTGGAACATATCTAACAGGGCCAATCTTGGTATTAAATCCATACTTTACAAAGAAATTATTAAAATTAATGGGAGTAGAAGATACGACATTGGCTTTTGAAGAAAATTGTATTGAAGCATATAAAATTAGATTAGAAGAATTCAAAAGAGTCCCATATCAAAAATAATTAAGCTTAGGAGTTATATAATGTTTGACTTAGAAGAAAATATTAGAGTTAATAATGAACAAATACATAAAATTGAAGACATAGGTAATTCAATTAATATAGAGAGTCTTGAACAGGAATTAAAAGCTCTTGAAAAAGAAACTGAAGATCAGTCTTTTTGGAATGATGCAGAAAGCTCTAGTAAAAAACTTGCTAGGATAACTGAATTAAAAAAGAAAATAACACAATATGCAAATGTGAAAAATGAAATAGAGACTGTCAAAGAAATGTTAGAATTATTGTCAGTAGAACAGGATGATGAGATTGAAAAAGAAATTCAAAAATCCTCGGAAAAGATTGATAAGGATTTAGAAAGTCTTGAGATAGCAACATTATTATCAGGCAAATATGACAAAAATAATGCAATAATAACAATTCACCCAGGAGCAGGAGGAACAGAAGCTCAAGATTGGGCTGAAATGCTTTACAGAATGTATACAAGATGGGGAACAGAGAATGGATTTAAAATAGAAGAATTAGATTATTTAGATGGAGAAGAAGCAGGACTAAAAAGCGTAACGTTCTTAGTTTCAGGTGATTATGCTTATGGATATCTAAAATCTGAGCATGGAGTTCATAGATTAGTAAGAATTTCACCATTTGACAGCGGAGGCAGAAGACACACATCTTTTGCTTCTGTTGAAGTATTACCAGAAATATCGAATGATGCAGATGTATATATTAATCCGGATGATATAAAAATGGATGTATATAGAGCATCTGGAGCCGGTGGACAGCATATAAATAAAACATCATCAGCAGTTAGATTAACACATATTCCAACCGGAATAGTTGTGGCATGTCAAACTGAGAGAAGTCAATTTCAAAATAAAGACACTGCAATGAAAATGCTAAAATCAAAACTTGTAAACTTAAAAGAAAAAGAAAACAAAGAAAAAATAGAAGATCTAAAAGGTATTCAAATGGACATAGCATGGGGAAGCCAGATTCGTTCATATGTTTTTTGCCCATATACATTAGTAAAAGACCATAGAACAGGATACGAAGTAGGTGACGTTCAAAAAGTTATGAACGGTGATTTAAACGATTTTATTTATGCATACTTAAAAAAGCAAGTACATGATTCGTAAAGAAAGGAAAAATATATGATTAGAACAGAAGAAAATCCAGCTTACTTAAATTCATTCTTAGAATACTCATTAGCATATCAAAGAAAATCACCCAACTCAGTAGAGCAATATAATTGTGATTTAGTAATGTTTTTAAGATATATGAAATACCATTTTAAATTAACTGATGAAAAAGATTTCGAACTAATACAAATAAAAGATTTCAGCATTGAAGATTTAAAAAGAATTACTCAAGAAGATATTCATACTTTTATAACATATTTATCAATCAATAGAAGATGTGGTCCTGCAACTTGTGCAAAAAGGATATCAACAATACGAATATTTTTTAAATACCTTACAATAACAACTAATATGATACCGAATAATCCTGCACAGAATCTAGAAACACCTAAATTGAATAAAAGACTGCCTAAATATTTGACATTGGAAGATAGTGAAAAATTACTAAATGTGTCAGCAAATGATGAAGAAAATAAAAATAAAGAAAGAGATTTTGCTATTATCACACTATTCCTAAACTGTGGACTACGTTTGTCAGAATTGATTGGAATTAATATATCAGATATTAAGTTTGATGATTACAGATTAACCGTTATAGGAAAAGGAAATAAAGAAAGAACAATATATCTAAATAAAGCATGTATTGATGCAGTAAATTCATATTTAAGTGTACGTCCTAATAATGCAAAAAAAGATTCTAAAAATTCAGACAAAGCTTTATTTTTAAGTAGTTATAGGCAACGAATAAGTAAGAGAACAGTCGAAAATGTAGTAGCGAGAGAACTTCAAAAAGCCGGACTAGATACGACAAAATATTCAACACATAAATTGCGACACACAGCAGCAACATTAATGTATAAATATGGACAAGTAGACATACGTGCATTGCAAGAATTATTAGGACATCAAAGCATATCAACTACTGAAATTTATACACATGTTGACAATGAACAAGTTAGAAATGCAGTGGAATCAAATCCACTTTCACATCCACAAACATTTATAAAAAATGAGATTTAAACTCAATTAAATCTCATTTTCATTTTACTATTTTGTTTCTTCTTCAATAATTTTTTCAGCCTTGCCAACTTGATTTAAAACATATATATCATCATATATTTCAATTAATTGACTTATTGTTAATATTGCACCTGTAAATCTAATTAAAATTTCTGTTGAAGCAAAAGGTTTTAAAATAAGTACAACACCTAAAATTGCTGATAAAATTGACATGAAAAGCATGATTCCCCAATTAACACCTCTATAATCTTTGATATTAACTGCAATTTGAAGCTTTATAATGCTTTCAAATACAATCCATACACCAACAATTATAGCAAGAGATTGAGTAACAACATTTACATTGCATACAATAGTGAATCCAGCAATGATGTATACTATAGCTTGAGCTAATTCAAAGCTAAAAAATCTGTATTCATCTTTCATTGAGAAATAAGAGATGAAATGCAAAATACCATCAACAACTAAAATATATCCAAAAAACATAAGTAGTATATTAACAGTTCCTATAGGTCTAGTAACCATAAATACAGAAAGAACTAAAAGCAATATAGATATAAATATAGATGTTCTAACAATCTTTTTAATGTAATCTACCATGACAAATCCTCCTTTGTTAAAATATATAAATATCATACCATAACAAATTTTATTTGTTAAGTCTTTTTATAATTTTGGGGTCAAGTTTTTTTCCCTAGTTAGTATAAACTTTTAGTAGGGAAATAAAATAAGTTATGTAAATTAAGTATAGAAAAAGAGATACCAATTTGATAGAATATTTTTACAACAAAAAAACAAATATTCAAAGGAGGTATCTCTTATGTATTCAATTATACAAAAGATTTATGAGAAAAACAACAAAATTTTAAAAGAAGGATTAAAAAATGTTTTAAATGGTGCAGATGTAAGTTATCTAACAGGTGCAATAAAAGACTTTACAGATATTTTAGGTAAAGAACTTTTTTCTGAAATAGTGACACAAATAGAAAATTTAGTATTTGAGGATTCAAAAAGAAAAAATCAATATGAGTCAGTAAGATTTGCCGAAAAAAGTTTAATAACAAGAAATGGTAAAACAAAATTTGAAAGAAGATATTATAAAGACAATGAAACAGGTGAAAATATATGTTTAACAGATAGAGTTTTAGGGTTAGAAAAAGGTGAAAGAATAGATAAAAAAGTAAAATCAGAAGTAATTAGAAAAGCCAATGGTCAGGAATTGAGGCCAATGATATATACAAAGATAAATTAACAGGATGTTGTCAGGAAGGTCAAGTTCATCATACGCTATCAGAAAGAATGAGTACAGACGCAAAAGTATGGTGTGAAAATGGAATAGATGAAATGAGTCAATTGCGAGCATTTACACAAAATGGAGGAGATATTTATCAAAAAATAATAGATATATCAATAGCTGAGAAAAGAGAAAAGAAAATTCAAGAATTAGAAAAAAGGATAAGAAAAAAAGCGAATAAAAAATTATTTGGAACAACAGGAGTAAAAATACCAATTTCAAAAGCTAGAGATGAATTGTATTATGAGTTAAAAAATATTTGGTATGGAAATGCTGTATAAGTATTGATAGACAAAGGAAAATATGATATTTTAAAAATAGCCTATAATTAGGTTTATTAAGTGAACCTAAAAATATAGAAAAACAAAGATAAAAATATAAAATTAAATTGGAACCTCGAAAATCAACAAATAAAATAACTTTAAGATTTTGATGAAGAGAAATCCTACAAAAAATTTATGCTATCTTATATATAATTAATTATTGAAACTGTAATATATATATAATATAATTATATTATTCGAATTTAACTGGAAGCAGAAGGGAGTATTTTATGGAAAACATTGAAGAATATAAATCTCAATTGAGAGAAAAATATTCTATTAATGGAGAGGACGGCACAGTATACTATTGTAGAAGTGCAAGAAAATTATTACGGAGACTTAACAACCCCCATACTCTAATACTAACAGTTGGAGTTCAGGGAGCTGGAAAGACAACTTTTTGTCAAAAAAATTTGAGTGAATATGCCCGAATTAATATAGACGAAATGTTGTTGGATTATGTAAGAACTCACAACGAATTGGTTACCCCAGAAATAAATCGAGAATTAAATATTCTTTTTTATAAAAGAATTGGAAGAGCTTTATGGTTTGGTTCTGTAATTGTAGAAGCTAATTTTGTTTCTACAAAGATTAGATATAATATTATCAATGAGTTTCGTGAAAGTTGTAATAAAATTGTTTTATTAGTTTTTAATCCTCCTAAAAGCACTATTATTTCACATATTAGACAAGATTTGGTTAGAAGATTGAGACCAGGACTTTGGGAGGATGTAGATAAAGAATATGATTACTTAAACTTTCAAATTCAAAATAATATTTTGTCAATCGGGGTTGATGAGGTGATTTTTATTGAATAATTGTGAAAGGAACTGTATGACAATGCAGTTCTTTTCACAATTTAAATAAGAAATCATTTTACACTATTATTTATAATCAATAGTTGAATTAAATGCAATATTATGATATAAAATTTATATATTGACAAAAAAATTGAAGTTAAAAATATTTTATAAAAGTTATTATTAAAAAAGAAATAGAAAATGAAAGTTTAGAAATAAGATATAAATTATTAAGATTTCTTTTGTTAGATTGTATATTGAATAGATATTACTATACAAGTATATTGAGAGCTATGAAAGAGTTTAAATATATTTCAAAATTGAGCCTTTGGATTAGTGATTTTTTTATCATTTTTCTTTAGTTGAATCCTTGAAATATATGGAATATGGTTAGGATTTATTATTTCTAATACTATTATGAATATATTGCTTAATAAAAGAATGAAGAAATTTGCTGGAGAAGAGCAGCTTAAAATCAACGAAAATATAGAAAGGAATAATGTATAAAAATGATTATTTCAATAGATTTAGATGGAACACTTTTAAACAGTAATAAAGAAGTTCCAAAAAGTACAGTTGAATATTTGAAAAATTTGAGTAAAAGAGGGGAGATTATAGTACTTAATTCAGGTAGAACTATCAATAGTGTATTAAACGTTACAAAATCTACATCATTTGCCAACTTCATTATAGGAGATACAGGAGCAGTTATTTATGAAGTTAAAGATAAAAAAATATTAAAAACAAGAGGAATAGATTTATATATTGGAAAAGAAATATTCAACTTAGTAAAAGATCAATGTAAAGAATTTTCTGTTTTTACTTCTAGTGAGATATTCTATAAGTACTACAATTCAAAAGAAATAAAAGAAAAGAATGGTATTGAAATTTCTGATTATAATTACATAATAAATAATAATACAGACATAACTCATATGTCTTTTGTTCAAAAAAATCAAAGTAGGGTAGATGATTTAGCAGAAAAATTACAATCAAAATTTAAACAATTAAATATTTTTTCTATGATTGATTCTTTTGGAACCGAAAAATGGATAGAAATTATAAATAAAGAAGCAGGGAAATTCAATTCAGTTCTTTGTTTAGCAAATATGTTAGGAATTAATCAAAATAATATTATATCTTTTGGAGATGCAATAAATGACTTAGAAATGATAAAAAATAGTGGCATAGGTGTAGCTATGAAAAATGCTGTTCCAAAGCTTAAAGAGAATGCCACGTATATTACAGAATTTGATAATAATAATCTTGGAGTAGAAAAATGGCTTAGAAAATATTATAAGGAATGATGTCTTAAAAGGAGGATATAAAATGTTTAGTAATTTAAGTGAGGAGAAAAAAGAAGAAAAATTTAATGGATTAATTTATTTTGCATCAAAGATTAATAATAAAGGTTTAAAAAACGCATGCCTAAATATACTTAATGATTATAAGGAAGAACTATTTTGTAAAGCTGCTGGTCATGATGGTATAGAAATGAAGAAGTATACTAAAACTCATCAATGCTTTGATGGTGGGTTATTAGATCACATATATAATGTGACTAAAATTGCATATGATGTAGGGCGTAATTATGAGAAACAAGTTGATTTAGATTTAATATTATTTGGAGCAATATTACATGATATAGGTAAAACAAAAATATCTGATAACTGGAATGAAAAAAGTGAAATAAAATCAAATCTAAATTATTCATACTTATTAGTTGATCATGTGTATATAGGAGAAAAAATTGTAGAAGATTATTTAGATAAAGAAAATATATCTGAAAAATTTAAATATCAAGCACTACATATGATTGCCACACATATGGATACAATGAATAAACATATGGCTGAAGCATATATAGTAAGCTATGCAGATTCAATAGACGCAGATGTAGAAAATATTATTAGCTATCCAAGAAATGCTATTAATCCAATTTATAATCAATATTACTATGAAAGTGAAAATCCAAATAAATAAGTATATTAGCTTTTATTTTTTATAATTAATTATATTCTTATTTTTATTTATAATGGATAATGATAGAAAATATAAAAAAATAGGAGGATTAAAATGAAATATTTTGTTTTTGATTTAGGTGGAGTACTTTCAGTCCCAATGATGACAAAAAAACTATATGATGAAATTAAGTGGAATATTCCATTTGAAAAATTTCAAGAAATATTTAACGAAAGTGAAGAATCTCTAAAAGCACATAAGGGTGAAATTACAACAGCAGAATTTTTAAATTATTTAAGTAATTATATAGATGAAAATATAACTTTAGAAAAATTTGAAGAAATATATATTAATAATAATGAATTTTATCAAGATACAATAGATACAATAAATTATTTGAAGACATTAGGATATAAAGTGTGCTTACTTTCTAATTTAAAAGAAATAGATTATGAAAAATTAAAGCAAAACTTTGACACATCTATTTTTGACAAAATGTTTTTATCATTTGAATTAGATATGTTAAAGCCTTATGACGATATTTATCAATATGTAATAAGTATATTAGACACTAAACCACAAAACATATACTTTTTTGATGATAATAGGGAAAATGTAGAAGGAGCCATTAGAAATGGTATAAATGCATTTCAATCTACTGGATTAAATATAAAAGAAAAAGTCTTAAAAATTCTTAATAGGTCTAATTAGACAAGTTATTACAAAAAACTATATAATAATTATTTTATTTAAATAGAATATGTGATATTATATAGATAATTAAGTTATTTTTAAGGGGGCAAAAAAGTATGAATAGATATATAAAAAAATAAATAAAAAAGCCTTAGTTTTATTTTCAGGAGGAAAAGATTCTTTACTAGTTACATTAAAATTATTAGATAAAGGATATAAAGTTTATTTAGTAACTTATGAAAATGGATGTGGATTAAAACCTGAAAATGTAAATAGTACTATTGATAGAATATCGGAGCATTATAAGAATAATATTGTTAATTTAGGTATTAAGAATGTTTCAGGTATTTTTAGAGAATTCATATATCCTTTTTATAACTATAAAAATAGTTTTATAGAAAAAGAATATGGAAATATTACTATTTCACAATTTAATTGTTTAAGCTGTAGATTAAGTATGTATATAGCTAGTATTATTTTATGTAAAAATTATAATATTAATGAAGTGTTTGACGGTGCAAGAAAAAGCCAGCTATTTGTTATAGAACAAACAGAAATGTTAAAAGAATTTAAAGCACTATTTAATAATTATAATCTTTCAATATTTTATCCATTGGAAAATCAAGATGATGATTGGAAAGTAAAAAACGAACTATTAATTAGAGGAATAGTACAATAATCCATAGGTTCAACAGTTACAATGCCATCTTCAACCGATTTTACTAAAATTGTAGTTTCTTTTGGACTTACTGTCCGAAATATGATTGAATTCTTGTCATAGTCACAAATTTTTTTAAAGTAAACAGTAGTTGTTTTAGCCATAATAGCTTCCTCCTTTAAAATGACTAATCACAAATAATTACTATTACATTATATAATAAATTAATATAAATTGCAAATTGGCTCAAAACTTAAGATATGATAATATAATCACCCAAAAGCTGTCAATAGTTTTTGATTAGTTCACCCTAAAAATAATATTTTAACTTGTGACTTG
>OMGH01000445.1_pt1 | contig 35155 bp, 34 predicted proteins | sample 1645841 | NCBI WGS metagenome assembly OMGH01 (sample SAMN00849584, study PRJEB25192) | human gut metagenome
TTGGTACGACTATTATAAACATTGTATATGTTAAAACTGTCGTAGTCAAAGCTCCTGACAAAGAAGTTTATCGTAATAATAACGAACCATTGTTCGTGTACAAAAACGGTAATATTTCATTTGTTGAAACAGAATAAGAAAAAGGTCGGTACATTATGTGTACTGACCTTTTTGAATGTGTTCATATAATTTTACTCTAAGATAGTATTAATAGTATTTTTGATTTCATCAACTGTATTAAATGCAGGTAATTCAGGAAGAATTGACAACTGGTCAATAATTATATCACGAACGGTATTATAATCAACTTTATCATCAGTAGAAGTATTATGCGTTGCGATAAAATTTTTGATAATAGTGTCAATAACATTTTTATACTTTATAAGAAGCTGTAATATAGTTGTTCTTTTAGCTTGCGATTCAATTTCTTGCTTGATAAGTACATTTTCTATTGTAAATAAAGCATAATTGAAGAATGTTTGATGCTTTTCTAAGATTGAAATAGCATTATCATAGGCTTGGGGAATAGTAGTGAGTCTAATAGCGTTTAACCATTGCTGAGCACAATAGTTAATATATTCTGACAACTGTTCATCAGAAATTTGAATGTTTTGTTTAATAAAAATTTGTTTTGCTTTTTCGGTTAATAAATTCATATCAACATCATTTAATATGTTGTGAATTGTAATCAATCTGATTTGTTGTATAGATTTATTATTTAGTATTTCTTTATAAGTTTTCATGGTTTAACCCTCCAAGTAAAATATATTGAATATAAAAAAAATATAGATGCAGAATTTTTATATTCCACATCTATATTTAATATTTTATCTCTTTAACTATATATATTATACCACAAATTTGATGTTTTGTCAAGACTATTTTTACGGATTGCAATTTCCACATGGAGAATATCCTTGTGAAATAATATCATTTCTGTTTTCGGATACTGTCTGTTTATTTTTTTCAGACATACGACTTACAGAACTACAGGTTGGATAGTGGAATTTCTTTGTGTTAGTATTCAACACGTATGTTTGTACATTATTTGAAATATCTGTAGTTCCATTGCTATCAGTTGATGAATTAACTACAGGAACTGATTCTGAATCATTTTTCGATTCGTTTATGGCTTGACTTTCTGAACTATCACCGGTAGCATAGTCAATAGTTATACTCGGTTGAACATTATAACAAAATACATTGAATAATATTCCGTCACCATTATCTTCAACTGATTTAGCTTCCATCAGGACTCCGTTTGCTAACAAATTAGAACCTTCAAAAATTGGAGTCACTCTATATAAAACGTGGTTGTTTGTTTCTTTAACATAGTCAGCAACCATATTTTCAAAAGGCAGCATACCATCAACATTCATATAACGAGTACCTGTTATTAGATTCTTTTCGTTCGCATTTTCACCGGATAATTGATACCCAATTAGATGACACCTATTATATAAATATTTACCGTCAACATTATCATATTTTACAGTATGCCATCCCGTAGGTTTTACTTGACCGATTTTACCTCGTTCTTCAGTTGGCATAATTTCTTTACATATGTTAGCATATGCAACCCCACAACGACCTAAATTGTCAAGTGAACTATAATTTTCAAAAGCAGTAGTTGTTAAATCAGATGATGTAAAATAGGGGATATTATTATTTACATCCACATAAGGTGTACCGGAATATGGTGGAATAGAACTAATATCAAAAACAGTATTAACTTGCTCTGTTAATTGATTAACTATCGGTGTCGGTACTATGGTTGATTCAACTGTAACAAGTGGTGTAGCTTCAATTATGTTATCGGTATTATTCTTTTGTGCATCATTACCACAGCCTGTTAAAGAAAATGATAAAGTAATAGCAATTAAACCGGATAATAATTTGTTAATAATCATTTCTTATATACCTCCTTAGTAATTCTCTCATGTGAATTGCCTTTAAACTCTGTTACTTGTGTTAAATTCCAAGTAGATAAGTTTATATCAAAATAAAAATCAGTCGGATAGACTCTATTCCATTTATAAAGTATTATCTCATCTATATATTTTTCATATGGTTTAAGATTTATATTTTCAACAAAACAATATTCTGATTCACAAGCCTCATTCAAAAATTCTTCTGAAATATTTACATGAGGACTATCAAATAAGGATTTACTGAAATTGTTAATCCATAATTTAGAATTATGACAATCTTTTAATATATCTTCAATAACTACTCGATCTCTGCTTTGCCGTCTATTATTAAATAGTAAACCATTATTATCATCTAAACAAGCTATTATTTTCATAAAATACACTTCTTTCTTTCAATGGTTGAACCTCTCATGACTAAAGTCACGAGTATTCTCACTTTCTTAATAAACAAAAAGATGGATATAGAATCATTGTTCATATATCCACCTTTTAAGCCTATCAATTTACAATTTTTATTGTATCATATTTGATAAAATCTGTCAAATGTAAATTTACCGCCATTTGCTTATGAAAAGGTAGAAAACCGTAAAAAAATAGGGACTATATTAATGAGAGACGTTTTAAGAACTCTTATCCTAAAAAGAACTTCTCTCAACAATTATACTAATCACTTATTGATATACCATTTGATAAAAACACCAATTTCATAACGTTCTTCGTTTTATCATGTTCTTTACTGATTAGCATAATATCATTCACCTTATGAGTATTGTAACAATGGATAATAGATATGTGTTTCATAATTTTGTCCTATGTATCCGCAAGTTAAAAAATGTGATGAGACATTAACGGTTATCACATTCGGATAAGAGTTCATTAAAGGAGGCTGACAACTTTGTGAAAAATATAATACATATTATAATTACCGAGATAATTCCAACAGCATTAATAGTTATTTTGTTATTCGGAGTAATATTCAATATATCTGTTGTCAATGGGGATTCAATGTATCCGACATATAAAAGCGGTGATGTGGTTCTTGTCAATTCATTGTTTTATAAAAATCCGAAAAAGAATGATATTATTACTTTTAAATTAAACAACAAATATTATATCAAAAGAGTAATAGGAGTTGCAGGCGATACAGTCGATATTGATTATGCTGACGGAAAAATAATTATTAACGGTGAAGAACAAAACGAAGATTATATTTATGAACCTATTAAGGAAAAAGCGGAAGTTGAATTTCCTCAGACAGTTCCTGAAGATATGATATTCGTTTTAGGAGATAACCGAAATAATAGCAATGACAGTCGGAGTAAAAAAATCGGTATGATACCAATTAACAAAATCAAAGGTAAAGTCATTGTGTCAATACATACAAAAAATAAAGAAAGAGGTGCTAATTAAATATGATTAATCAAGAATTACCGAAGAAAAAAAGGATAATTAAATCCGAAAAAGATAATTCGGTTAATAGAAATGTTAAACCGAGAGAAATCAGTAATCCACAAATGCCTAAAAAGCAAAATACTCAAAATTCGGCAAAACAAGTCAGTAATCAAAAGCCGATTAACAAAACACATCAACCAAAGAATAAAACGGTTCATTCCGTAAATCAAAGTAATACAGCAAAGAATATACATAATAAAAAACAAAGTACAAATGAGTATCAAAATAAAAAGCAGAAACAAGTTATTCCTGAGATTGAATTGTCACCGGTAAATGATAATCCAATATATGAGTTGCCATATAGAATTATCTCTGTTAAAGGTAATATATATCAAGGTTATTATGATGAGAAAAATTTGCTTTTGCATTTTGCTACTAAAGATAAAATCCTTACAGGTCAGAAAGCAAGACTGTCTAAACCTTTACCGCCGTCACAAAGTACTGAATCTGTTCAAGATGAAACTGATGAAGAAACAACTGATGACGAATATGAAGAGGATACCGATAATACAGAATATGATGACACCGAATATGAAACGTCTGAAGAATCTGCATATGATGAAGATGATTATAATGACGAAGATACATATGATGATCAAGAATATGAGAGCGATTATGATAATAATGAAAATGAAACAGAAGAATATGAAGATGAAACAGATATGGCTGAAGAAGTAACAGATGATTACGAAGAAACAACCGAATATGAAGATGATGAAGAAGATGATGAAGGATACTATGAGGAATCAGACAGGGTAGATGATGATACAGAGTATGATGAGTCAGACGAGGAATACGAAACTGAAGAAGATAGTATTTCAGATAATGATGATTGGGAAGATGTAGATGACGTTGAAGCTGAACCAATCGAACTTGAAGATGAAAACGATTCGTCTGAAATAAATTATCATAGTAATGAAAAACCTCAAAATAGAGGATTGTTCTCAATTCGTAAAAAGAAACCAACAAAGAAACCTTTACAAACTATTGCTTTGTTTTCTTCAAAATCCGGTTCAGGCTGTACACATCATGCTATTGCATTGACTAAGTATTTGATAGATTCGGGGTATAAGGCTTGTTATTATGAAGCTCGGCAGTCAAATGTTTTAAATGCTTTAATAACGTGTGACGGAAGAATGGTTCAGAACAACACCAATTTTGTATATGACAAAACAATACCTATGTATCCGCATTCAACAGATATTTCTGAATTTTCAAAGAAGAAATATCAATTCGTTATTATGGATTATGGTATTGATGATTATGTATCCGAGCAAGAACTGAGGGATAAAGATTTAGTTATTGCCGTATCAGGTAGCAGACCGTGGGATATAGAGTCTATGCACGGAAATATTGCTAATAATATGTATAACGGTGTTGAAATCATAATGAATTTCACCAATCCTAAAGAACAAGTTGATATTCAGAATGCTTACGATATGCTGAGTATAAATTTTGCCGAATATGAACCGGACTTGTTTAACGGTCATAACAATGATCACATATACGAAAAACTTACACATTATTTGTTTAAATGACGGAGGGAAGTTAAATGTACATAAGCGTGCAGGAATCACAACATTCAGACAGGTATCATTGTTTAGCAAATGCTATTATAGTTCAAGCTGCAAAAGACTATGAAATGGCATTAATTGCCGAAGCAAATCAACGTCCTTGTCAAGTTCGCAGTGCAGAAGTTGAACGCTTCTTTAAATCAAATTGGTACAGATTAATGACTAATTTAGATGAGGATATAATAATCGAAAAGATACAAGCTAAAGTAAAGAAAAAAATTATGAATAATCAAAAGACAAAAAAACGTTTGTAAAATCTAAAATGCAGGAGGTTATAAATTATGAAATTTCTTAAAAACAAATTTGTTATAGGTATATTTTGCTTGGTATTAGCTTTAGTTGTAGTGGTTATGGTTATGCCAAAAAATACAGGTAAAACAGTTGACGTAATCAAGCTGAATAATACAGTAGATGCAAATACGCAAATTACGGATAATATGGTTCGTAAAGTAACAATTCCTGAAGATGCAAATGTTTCAGGTGCAATTACCGAAAAAGAAAAAGTTGTTGGCAAATATACAACAACACAAATTTATAAAGATGACTTCATTGTTGATGGAAAGCTAAGTGATACACCGACAAATTCAAATCTTTATGCTTTAAATAACGGTGAAGAAGCTATCTCAATTACTGTTAAAGACTTGGCATCTTGTGTAACCGGAAAACTTATAGAAGGTGATGTAGTATCAATTTATTATTATGATACTATCGAAAAGAAAGTAGTTGAAAATCCATTGCTGAAATATGTTGAGGTTTTAGCTACTTCAAATTCAGCAGGTGTTGATGTTTCAACAGCGGCAATGGACGAAAATCAAGATGATAACATTCCGACTACGTTAACTTTGAAAGTAAACCGTGAACAAGCCGAGGCTCTTACTAAAATGGAATATGAGGGTAATATTCATGTTACATTCGTAGCAAGAGGCGAGAAAGCAGCAAATTACATACAAAAGTAAGGGAGTGAGTATAGAATGGCAACAAAAATAATTTCGGTATGTGGGGCTAATAGCAGTGGCAAAACAACTATGGCAGTTAATCTTGCAACGGCTCTTACGCAAACAGGAAGTGTTGTTGGTTTAATACAAACCGAACTTGCATATCCGTCAATTCAAGGCTTTTTGGGTATGCGAATAGAAGAAAATAAGCCTAATATAAAAAATATTCTGTTTGATACAACAGGAAAATATGATATTGAACAGCAATTTCAGCAACATCCAAAGAATAAGAAATTGTTTGTATTATCAGTTTCTAATTATATTGATTGTTTAACATTTGCGGATAAACACGTTATGGATGATATACAATCAGTACATAAATTTTGGATGAATTTAAGACTTTCAAATTTTGATTATATCATTGTTGATTGTGATAATGACGTAAATAATTTATTAAGTACACTGTCACTGTTTTATTCTTCGGCAGTTGTTGAAATGATAAAACCGACAGTACAAGGAATGAATTATTTCAGAGCGTTTGAACCATTTATCAATAAAATGGTTAATAGAAAGGCAAATACACCGGTAATGTATGTTGCCAATGCAGATGAAAACTATTTCGGAACATCAAGATTTGAACGAGAAACAGAAATCAAGTTTTTTGCAGAATTACCGTATGATAAAGAATGTAAGGATTGTGAAAATGCCGGTATCCCTGTTATTGAAGGGTACAAAGGTTCAATTTTCAAAAATTATCCGAAGCATTTTAACGATTTTGTCAAAAAACTGATGAAAGAAATAACGAATGTGAATAGCAAAAATTCACTTCTGATTGATAATACAAATACAGGTGGTGAGACAGATGGCTAATGGTAACGTATTTAATGCAATATACTTTGCAGATAAACAAAATGCCGGTACATATGTTGAAAAGAAAGACGGAAACAAGAAGTCAGAGGTAAAACCATATTATGAATGTTTGAATATAGTACGGTCAAATATATCAAATAATCACGCAAGTGATTTGGCTAATTTGGATTTGGCAAATGACGGCGAAAGAATACTAAAAAATCTCATTTCAAAGTACATAAATCAGAATAATCTCAGTTGTACAGAAATATCGGACCAAAATGAACTTACAGAAAAGATTTTTGATGATATGGCAGGCTTCGGTATTCTTACAAAATATATCTTTAATGATACCGTTGAAGAAATCAATATCAACGCATGGAATGATATAGAAATTGTAACTTCAAACGGTTACAGGAAAATTGATGATAGTTTCAATTCTCCTGAAGAAGCTGTTTCAATGGTAAAAAAGATGTGTGCTTCGGGTGATGTGACTATTGATGCCTCTACACCGGTACGAGATTCATATATCTTTAAGGGTACTCGTATTTCAGCAATGATACCACCGGTAATTGATGAAGAAATAGGTACGGTTGCATCTATAAGACGACAGAAGAAAGATGCTATTACACCGGAAATGCTCATTAATGGTGGTTCTGTTATTAAAGAAGAACTTGAATTCTTGAGTATGTCTTTAAATAACGGTATCTCACTTGCAATAGGTGGAGCTACAGGCAGTGGTAAAACAACATTTTTAGGTTGTTTGCTTACTGATATTGAGGATTCAAAGCGTATTTATACTATTGAAGATAGTAGAGAATTGAATCTAATAAAGTATGATACTGACGGTAAAATAATAAATCGTGTTATTCATACAAAGACAAATGAGGGTTCAAATACTACGCAGACAGAGCTTTTGAAACAATCTTTAAGACAAGACCCGGATATTATTGTTCCGGCAGAAATGAGAGGTGAGGAAGCGTGGGATGCACAAGAAGCAGGTCGTACAGGACACACTATTGCAACATCACTGCATACTAACTCACCGGAAGAAACATACACTCGTATCTTAACGCTTTGTCAAGAAAAAGGCACAAACTTATCCGAAGATTTGATTATGAGAATGATTATGGATGCCTTCCCATTGGTTGTGTTCATTAAAAAGCTAAAAGACGGTACAAGACGTTGTATGAAAATTATTGAACCGACTTCGTATAAAGACGGTGATTTAAAATATCATACAATTTACCAATTTGTCATTAAAGGTTGGGAAAAAGACGAAACCGGTAAGGTAAAAGTAAAAGGTGAACATAAAAGAGTAGGTGATTTGTCAAATAAATTGGCAATGAGAATGCTTGAGAATGGTGCTGAATTAAGTGATATTCGCAAATATTCACCTAACTTTAATCCTGAAAAGTTGGAGGTGGTTTAATGTGCTAAGAAGTGTAATTGCCGGAGTTATTGTTTTCTTATTGACTTTTATAGCATTAAGGATAATGACTCAGGAAAAGAATGCTAAAATCAAAAGTTGGAAAAGCATTGAAAAGAAAAAAGCTGATGAACGTATTGAAAATCTTACAGGTAAAAAGCAAAATTTTTATACGAAATTTAAAATACAAGCAGAAGAAGTGTTGAAGTTAAGTAATTCAAAACTTACATATACACATTTTCTTTATTTGACTGCGGCATCATCAGTTGTAGGTATTGCCATTGGATTTTTATTTCACAATCCACTACTTTCGATCATATTAGGTATAGCTTTCTTGCTATTACCGTTAGAGGTAATGCGAATTAAGTTGACAAGCTATAAACAATATGAAAATGAGCAGTTGCAAAGTACATTGGGTGTAATAACAAACTCATACTTGCAATCTGATGACATTGTAAAAGCAGTAAAAGACAATCTAAACGGTATAGAACAACCATTGCATAGTATCTTCAATGAATTTGTTACCTTAAACTCTTTCGTTGAAGTAAATACTGTGAAAAATCTGTATAGATTAAAGTCTAAATTAAATAATCAACAAGCAAAAGAATGGGTTGATATTTTGATTTTGTGTCAAGACAATAAGGACCAAAAGTATACGTTGCCGGCTATTGTTCAGCAAATGGGTGATTTGAAATCTATACAAGAAGCTGCAAACACAATGATGTATAAGATATATAAAGAGTTTTGTATTGTTGCCGGATTGGCAATAGCGATTATTCCGGGTTTGAAAATTCTAAATAAAGATTGGTACGATATTTTGACAGGTACATTCGGTGGTAAATGTGTGGTTGCCGTAGCATTTCTGATTATTATTACCAGTGCTATAAGAGTTATCAAAGTCAATAAACCTGTTGAGATGTAGAGGAGGTAAGAAAAATGAAAGTTATTTTATTAGCATTAGTTACCATAATCTTAATCTCTTACGGTTTGTATAAGATAATAACAGGATTTATTACCGTACCGTCAGGAGATACCGAGAAAAACATTCAAAATATGCAAAACACTGATGGTGTTTTAGATGATTTGAAAAAAGTTTTTATCGGTATACCGGCTAAATTTGTGGCTCGATTTATAAACATTGATATGTATAAGCGAGCAAAAATGGATAGGGATTTGGATAGAGTAGGCTATAAAGAAACACCTGAAGAATTCTATGCTTCAGCTATAGTTAAAGGTATATATTTCATTTTGCTTGGTATAATCCTGATATTACTGAATATGACAATATTCGGTGTTGGTATGATGGTTATTTCAATATTCATTTATTTGTCAAGTATAGATAAGTTAAATGATAAATTGAAAGAACGCAATGAGCAGATAATGAAAGAATTACCTACGTTTATTCGTACATATAACAACACGTTAAAACAGAGCAAAGACTTTTTAAAATTTGCTATAAACTATCGTGAAATAGCAAAACCAAATTTTCATTATGATTTGGACGTATTAATAACCGATTTAAAAACAATGGATGAAGAATCGGCATTAAACCGCTTTGCAAACAGAATTAATATTTCACATTTAACGCAATTTACAAATGCGGTTATAGCAAACAGCAAAGGAAGTGACCAATCGGTATATTTTCAACAGTTAAACCATGATATGAATATGTTGGCTATTGAAAATGTAAAACGTGAGATTGATAAACGACCTGATAAGGTAAAACCAATGACTATGTTAGTTGCTTGTAGTATTTTCGGATTAATTCTATATCCGATAATAATGCAGCTTGTAGGTAGTATGGGTATATTCTTAAATTGATATTCATGTCTTTTGACATCTATATATAACCGTTGATATTTGGGGCTTGCTTGATTTTTCAAGAAAATATCTAAAACATTTCGTTAATTTTGGAAGTATGAAAGGAGAAAATATTATGGAAAACGTATTAAGAAAAGCAGGAATCAAAATGACTTTAAAAGCAGAAAATTTGAAAGAAAGATTTTTTTCAAAGAAGAAAGGTTCACAAACACTTGATTGGATCGTAATTGCACTTATTGTTGCGGTTATTGGTGGTATATTGTTTGTTCTGCTTAAAACTAAAATGCCGGAATTGTTTAATACAATATTTGACAAAATCACAAGCGTAATTACAGCATAATTTTTTGGCACTCACTGTATGGTGGGTGCTGTGGAAACTATTTAAAATAGTGAGTAATTAAATATATAGAGGTGATTAGATTGAAGTTAAAAAAGGCGAAAAAAGGATCAGCAATGATAGAATTATTATTTGAGTTAATAATTATATCTACATTGATATTTGGATTCATAGTTATGTTCCCACCATTTATAACGAATTTGAAACTTACATTCTGTACAAAAGAAATTGTGCGTTCTATAGAAGTATCAGGTTCTGTAAAAGAGAATGAAGTAGAAGAAATAGTTGATAAATTACTTGAAAAGAATGGTTTAAATAAAGATAATGTTCAAAATTTGAATATAAGCTATAATCCAAGTTCAATACATACTTGTGGAACTCATCGTAATTCAGACAAAAAACTTAAAATGCGTTCATCATTTACTGTAACATATGAATATCCAATTACATTGCCGATATATAGTCCTTCTTTAAAGAAAGAAGATCAAAAACAATATACAATGACGTTAAAAAAGAATTTAACCGGCATATCACAAGTTTATTGGAAGTAGGTGTTACAGATGAAAAAGAAACTGAAAAGGACAAAAAGAGGTGTAATAAGCCTTCCGTTTGTTATGTTTATATTAATATTCGGATTAGTTTTATTCATAACACTTGAATACTATAATATCTATACTCATCAGGACTTTATCAATACTGAATTGGATAGAAATCTTAATCTTACACTTAATTCATCAGTAAAAGATTCTGCGATTATGTCAGGTAATTTTGAAATTGATGAGAATAAAATTAATGAAAATATTAATAATTATTTCATTCAAGATATGGGTTGTAAAGCCAAAGTAGTGTCCGGTGATATGGTTAAAAAGTGGCAAAAAACGAATGATGAAGGTGTATGGCAATATGACATTAATGTCGATAAGATAACGTTTTATAAGGGTAATTCCGGTCAAAGCCCTAAAATTACGATTGAGGGAAGTATGACGTATTATCCGATGTGTGTAAAAAATATTATAAAGTCAGATACGAATACGAAAGGAACAATTACAATGCCTTTTAAAAGAGAAGTACAGAATAACATAAATGCAGGATAAATAAAGCAAATATAAGACAGAGACAACTAATCTGTCATTTGCTTAGAAAATTGACAGATTAGGATGTGAAAAAATGAGAAAAAATATAGGAAAAAAAATAGTTTTGCTTTTATTAATAGGACTGATAGCTACAAAGGTATGCTTTATGTATGACATAAGCTATGCAAAAAACATATATAAAGATACTATATATGATATTAATAACACAAAATTTTGTGATTCATATAATAAACGAATATTGTTCGACAAAACCATAGATATGAAAACAAATGAAAACTCAGAAGAAAGTGTTATAAATATTACAGCAAATAATATCGGTTTTCATATGCTTAGAGTACACAGTTTAAACGGAACATTGGAACTGAAAATAGTTAATGAAAATGGACAAACTATTTACTCAAATACTTTTGCAAAAGAAAGTTATAATAACGACAAAAACATATTGATAAATTTATATCGAGGCGGTAAGTATACGATAAAATATAAATACAGCCGATATAAAGGTAGATTCAAAATATATAAATTTTAATTATTAAGCTCTGAATCGAAAGATTCAGGGCTTTTTTTTATGCAAAAAATTATTTTACCGCCATTTACTTATGAAAAGGTAGAAAACCGTAAAAAAATAGGGACTATATTAATGAGAGGCAAAAGTCGAATATTAAGTCTCTTGAAAAAACATACAAAAGTTCCCCTTTAAAAATATTCGACTAATTTATAAAATGGGAGGTCAAATCTATGATATTTGAAACTAAAAAGAAAAGATACGACATAGAAGATGCAAAAAATAAAATAGTCTTACTATTTGATTATGAAAAGATGTGTTCTCTGATTGCGAATACAACATACAGTCGAGTGTTTATGACATTAAAAGAAGTTAATGTATTCAGAGGATTACCATTCGTAGAAAGAGTTATGTATCGCTTAAATATGGCGGCTTGCTATCGAAAGGTAATTGAAATTGCCGGAGAGAAACAAGCTATGTTTACTGCATTCCAGTATTTAAGAGATGAATTACATAATAATCAAACGGCTAAAACAAGTATATATCAGATATTTGACAGAAAAGCTACCGAAGCATTTATCAATATATATTTTGAACAAATAAAATGCTATGAAGATAAAGAATTTTGGGAAAGCAAAGGTGATTTATCTCAGTTTGAATATGACGGATCGGATGATGAATGTAAAGAAACAGAGGTAGAAATTCATACTAATTCAGATCCAAAATCAAAAAATTCAACTTTTCTGTTATCAGAAGAAAAAATACAAGAATTAAAAAGCGAGATTAATGAAATTCTGAAGAAATACTTAAACGACAAAGTTACAAATGTGACATTAGATATAACCTGCATGAATTAAGGAAGGTGATTAACGTATGAAACCAATAATAATTGGTGTTGATACAGGAAATCGTTGTATTAAAACTGTACATAATGTGTTTGTATCAGGTATTAATAAGCAAAAAGCAAAGCCTATACAAAGCAAAGAAGTGCTTAAATACAATGATGAATACTACACCTTAACAAAGAAACGTGTAAATTATTTACAAGACAAAACTGAAAATGATGAATATTTTGCTTTGACTTTGTTCGGAATTGCTAAGGAATTGAAATTCAGAGGAATAAAACCGTCAAATGAAGCTATTCCGATTTTGCTTGGAGTCGGCTTACCACCTTCACATCTGGGATTGTATAAAGATAAGTTCAAAAAGTATTTTGAACGAGCATTTATAAAATTCAATTATGAAGGTGAATCATATAAGATTCAAATTCAAAATGTAATTGTTTTCTCACAAGGATATGCGGCTATATTTGATGATTTTCAGCAGATAAGCACATTTGATAAATCATATATAGTCGATATTGGTGGATATACAACTGATGTCATTCAACTGAATAACGGTAAGATTGACACAAATGTTTGTCAGTCAATAAATGCCGGAATGATTATTCTTTATAACAAGATAAAAGATGAACTTGAAAATAAATATGGTATTGCACCGGACGAAAATCAAATAGATCACATAATGGCAACAGGTATTGAAATTAATCCTAAATATCCAATGGTTGATATTATAAATCAAATAACAACAAGGTATGTTGAAGATTTAGTCAGTCTATTGAAAGAAAAAGGAATAATTTTAACATTTGCCAAAGGAATCTTTATCGGAGGCGGTTCTATTCGATTAAAGAAATGGATTGACCAAAATCAAGAGATATACAAGCCATATTACATTGATAGTATACATGCTAATGCAAAAGGCTATGAAGCGTGTTTAAATGCCATTCAAAACCAAAAAAAGAGTGGGTGATATAAATGCAAGCTAAGAAAAATAAAAGACGATTTACAATTCAGTTTAATGAGATTGAACCGTCACATTTATTAGCAATAGAAGTGCTTAATGACTTGCCATCACGCTCCGTAGCGAGATATATTGCGTTAGCAATAGAATATTACGAAAGTAATATAAAAAAAGTTACAAAAAAAAGTAACACAGATAATTCGGTGAAAAGGAAAAGAGGTAGACCACCAAAGGTTCAATCTAAACCGGAAGAAACACAATCTGTTTTGACTGAGCAGTCAACTGTTTTAGAGAAAACCGAAGAAATACCTCAACGCCATTCACATATACAAAATAATCAAGGAGTCAAAAAAACAAATGATACGGCTGATAATGTTGAACAAGTAGACGGACTTAAAATGGAATTAATTGATGATGAAGATGAGAGTCCTAAAGTTGATCCGACAATGTTAGAAAGTATGATGGGATACATAAATTCCTGATATTTGTTTTTTGACGAAAGAAGAAAGGAGTTGGTCGTAATGACTAAAGTAATGAGTGCATTTGATAATGCAATGATTAAAGCTCAGTGTACGGCAATGGACGAGGCTTCAAAAATGAAACAAGATAAGACAAGCAAGTTTGCGAGAATTGCTATTACAGCAATGGCTTGTATGGCTATGTTACTTACTTGTGTATTTGCAGATGGAGGCTCAATTGAAGGACAAATAGCATCAGGTATGGGAAGTGTTTATGGCGTTCTAAAAACAATTGCTATACCGATTGCAGCTGTTGCTTTGGGTTTTGCTGCTTACCAAATTTTTGCCGGTGGTGAAAAGGGTATGGAGAAAGCTAAGAAAACAATACTTTACACCGCCATTGGTATAGCTATTGTTTTTCTTGCCCCAACAATTATCAACCAAATCAGTGGTTGGTTTAGTAACAGTGGAGATGCCGGAGTCTTTTCAGCATAACTCAAATAACAAAAGGCATTCACACTCAGTTGTGAATGCCATATCTAAAAAGGAGGAGGTATAGAATGCTAAAAGCAGATAACATCTGCCATAAATTCGGTAGATGCAAAAAATATAAAAAGCTAATTATAGGTATTGTCACTATATTTAGCATAATGTGTGTTGCATGTACGGCATTTGCGGCGGATAATACTGCTGCATCTGTTCTTGGTCAAGCCGGTTTAGGTAGTCCAATGGGAAAGTTTTTCAATTTTATGGTTAAAATTTCGTTGCCAACTGCTGCTCTTGGTTTAGCCATATGTGGTTTTTCGTTTTTTATAAGCAGTGATAAAGGCAGAGAAAAACTAAAAGCAAACTTGAAAAATATCGGTATTGCAATAGCAGGTATTATGCTGATTCCGACAATAATCTCTTTTGCGGTTAATCATGTGGGTAATACCGAATGGAAAGAAGATAGCTTTGAAAATAGAAGTGTTATCTTAGATTCTGCCATTAAAGATGGTCAAGTTGCTGATATGAGTGACGGACCGTCAAAGGACGTTGATGTAGATTCTTCTCCTAATCCGAAAGACTAATCATAGAGAAAGGAGAAAAAGTTTATGTTTAATAATTTGGTAAGCACATTGGTTAATTGGATGGCATCAGGATTAGATTTTGCAATAAATTGGATCATTAAGATGTTAGGTTTTAATATCAGCTTTTTTACCAATAATTTTCCGGTTGTATTAACCTTATACGGAATATTACAGGGAGTTGGAATAGCATTGGTTATAGCCATAGCAATTTTCCAACTATATATGTTTTTTTCCGGTCCGTTATCAGATAAAGCAACTACAAGCTCACCTTTGGAAATATTAGTAAGAAGTATTATTGCAATTCTGCTGATATTTTTAGGAAACTACATATTAGAGTTTATTGTTAATTTATTCTCGTATCCATACGCTAAAATGATGGAAATTGATGCCACAAAAATAGCTGGTGGTGAAGAAGATGTCATGACAAATGCAGCAAAAATTATTGCAATGTATGATCCACGAGCAAATGGTGGTGGATTTGGAGTATTACTTGCTTTAATTATAATAATCGTTATAGGTTGGAATACAATAAAACTGTTACTTGAAGTTGTAGAACGATATTTGATGGTAGGTGTATTAACATTTACATCACCGCTTGCTTGGGCTACTGTTTCATCACGTTCAACACATCAAATATTCTCAAAATGGTTTAGTATGTTTTTAGGTCAATGTTTGCTGATGCTATTAAATGTATGGTCAGTAAAAATGCTTATGTCTATTCTTGCAAATGGACAATCGGATGTATTTTTACGATTTATCTTGGCTATTGCATTTTGTAGAGTAGCACAAAAATTTGATACATATCTACAATCAATGGGTATAAATGCAGCTCATACCGGTGGTTCGCTTGCAGATGATTTATTGGCACTTGGAGGAACATTAAAATCAACAGCAGGTGGAATTATAACAGGTGCAGGTAATAAAGAATTGGGACAAATGGTTGCTAAACACGGTATTCCGGGTACTCTTGGCTATGGTATTGGTAAATTTGCAGGACATAGCCCAATTAAAAATGGCAGTAATTCAACTAAAAATACCGGTACTGATTCAAAAGCTACAAGTAATCCGTCAAGTAATCCGACACAAACAACACCTTCGGATGAACCTACATTAACTTATGATGACAACGGAAACCCAATCAGAAATGATGAAGATGAAAATACAGCAACGACAACAGCACCGACATCGGTTACCGATTTAAAAGAACAAGCCAAAAAGTATCAAAATGTATTTGATGAAAACGGTCAAGTTAAGGGTAATCAATTAGGTAAGGATATTAATAATAAACCTATATTAACAGGTACGAATTCACAAAACCTTGCAAATGCAATTGTTCATTCATCAACTAAAGAAGCTATGAATAGCGGTGCACAAATGGGTAATGCTTCAGAAATAAAAGCAAATACTATTATGCACAATACACCTGATACTGCAAACAGAATAATGAATGCAAACGTAAACGGTGGTATTCAAGATGAAGCGGTTAAGACAGCAACATATCAAAAACTGTTTGACGGTGATACACCGAGTGACGGTGGGGTTGAAAAAGTATTGCCGGGACTAAGTGAACAAGTACAGCAATCATCAGACGGCTTTGGAGTAGAAAATTTTGAAATGAATATGAATGACGGAGAAATATCCGGTACATATACACCTACAACAACAGATGATGAAGTATCATTACCGCAAGAATACAGTATAAGAACAGCAGAATCATACGAAAGATTAACGAATGATCAAAAAGCTGAATATGCTGCATTTACCGGCAGTGATAACAGAAGATATTATGCGAAATCTACAACAGCAGAAATATCAAATATGGATGTTGGTGCAACACCAAACAACACACAATCATCTATGTCAAACCCACAACGAAGAACTAATCCGAAACGTAATCCAAAGTCTAATAAGCCAACAAAATAAAATGTATTCAAACGTACCACAAATTCAGACGTTAAGCGTTTGGAGTGGTACGTTTTTCTTATAGAAGGGAAGTGAATTATAATGGCAGAAAATGAAAATAAAAAAAGTGGTTCAAAGCAAGCTGCCGATGCTGCTAAAACGGCTGTTAATGTTGCTAAAGGTGCAGGACGTATGGCTGCCGGTGATGTAATAGGTGGTGTAAAAGATATAGCCAAAGATGGTAATGTACAGAAAATTATAGGTGGTATTGTAGGATTTTTTATGGCAATGATTGTAATGATGACATCTGTTGTACCAAGCGTTTTATTTACACCGTCTGAAGATGCTTTTTCAGGTGAACATTCTTTTTTGGAAGTGCTGAAACAACCGGTTGATTCTATCGGTGATTTTCTTAAAAGCATATTCGGAAATAAAGATACGGATACTGAAAAATCAATGATTGATTCGGATTCTATACAAGTATTAGCTGATAATACAACAACAGATGCCGAAAATGCTTCCGAGTCAGCTAAAAATACAATGAATAATATGTTGAAAGAAACAAAAGAACGTTTTAACAAAAGACATGAAGAACTGATAAAAGAAATTGAAGCTGACTTTGCTACAAGACCGAACGGCTCAGTGAAAACGGTAAATGATGCAGTAACATCAGGAGCTACGACAAGTGATAAAGAGGCGGTAAATCTGCTTTGTCTGTATTCGACTCAAAATGACAGCAATGTTATTAATGTTGACTTTAATGATTATCTTGATTGGTTGGGAACTGCCGATAAAGGTTGGTTTAGGAGAACAACAGTTGATAAAGGCGGTCCTGCCGAAGAACAAGAAAAATGGAAAAAATCTAATTGGAATGTAAAGCCTACATATTGGGACGGTACAATGTTACCGCAAAAAGAAATGGATGAAATCAATGCCGAGAAAAAGAAATATGATTTTGATAAACAAGAATTTGAAAATTCATTTGAAGATAACTACGGTGATAAAGCAACATCAGCGTTACAACAGCTGTGTTCATTAGAACCGGATATAAAAGAAGAAAAAATTGAAGTTAAAGATGAAAACGGAAATGTTGTAAGCTCATATATGAATTATACATATACAATTAAAGTAAAATCAACAGATGAAATCAAATCTGATTTTGTAGGTTTTGATGAAACTAAAGATGATGCGAATCCGATTAATCCGAATAATTATCATAGTGAAGTATTTGATGATATGGTTAAAAATACTTGCGAATACTTCGGAATATACGGTAGTGGAGGTTTATCAGGTGGCGGAGGCAGTGGTTCTCAATTAGTTCAAGTAGCTTTAAATGAAGTCGGTTATTTGGAAAAAGCCTCTAATTCACAATTGGAAGATAAAACTGCTAATCCCGGTGGTGGTAATTATACAAAATACGGTCAATGGTTTGGTATGAACGGTGATTTTTGGTGTAATATCTTTGTGTCATGGTGTGCGAATGAATGTGGACTTATAGATAGTGGTATCATTCCAAAATCAGCACTATGCTCGACTACATATAGTTGGTTTGAACAAAAAGGACAAGCTGTTAATGTCACTTCTGCATCTCAATTTGCTGAAATGCAACCGGGTGATATTATCTTAAAAGGTGGAGGATCATACGGACGGCACGGTGCTCATATCGGTATTGTTGAAAAAGTAGAGGATAACTATGTATATACTGTTGAAGGCAATACATCATCTAATATGAACGATAACGGATATGGTACGAACTCAGGTCAGGGTGTATGGGAAAAGAAATATTCTATAGATTCTATGATAGGCTTAGGTTGGGACGGTTATTGCCGACCTGCTTATCCGGCAACATCCGCTCAAGGAGCTGACGGTTATCTCACAGGTTGTCAAACATATAACTTATCTGATGATACAATCAAATGGGTTGCTACATGTATGACAGGTGAAGGTGGCGGCAGTGATTTGAATTCTTGTAGAATTTATGCTTCACATGCAGCAAATCATATTGAAGAATTCACCAATAAAGAAAAAAATGAGAGTTTTGTAAGACAAGTAGTTGCACCACGAGGCACAACCGGATATGCGTGGTATGCTGCGAGGTCTTGGAAAGACGGTTGTACTAATGAAGCAATTCAAGCAGTCAAAGAAGTCTTTAATCAGGGATACCGTTATTTACCACGTTATGTAATTGAATTTGATACATTCCCAATGGACGTACTTAATGCTAAAGCAAAAGAAGCATATCAACATGGTGACATAATACAGAATCCTTATGGTGCTACATACAAATTCTACGGATTTTTCCCATCGGGTGATATTTGCGGATATAATGATGCAGCATATGCAAAATATAAAGGTGATGATGAACTGATGAAGCAAAACAAGGAAAAAGGTACAACAGATAATAAGACAGAGGAAAACAAAGGAGGAAATTAATTATGATTAACAAAGTAAAAAGTAAATTAAAGAAATTCGTAATTATTTGTATTCCTACATATTTGTTTTCAATGTATCTGGCTTTTGTATTTCAGCATTTTAAAAGTGCAAATGAGTTAAAGTGGAGTTTAGGACCTCTATTTAAAGATATAGGGGTCTTAGGATTCCCTTTTAAAGAAAGTTTAATTATCTTAGGAATGCTATTACTTGTAACAGGATTTTTAATTCATCAATCGAAAAAAGATAATTTTGAAGAAGATGAAAGAAATTTCAAATATTCTGATTCAGGTGTGTATGGAACAGCAGGATTGCTTACAGAATCTGAATTGAAAGGCTATTGTAAAGTAAATAATGCCAAAGATGCAGAAGGTGTTATTCTTGGACAATTAGATGAAACCGGTAACAGAATTGTAAATACAGATATGAACAGCAGAATGAATAAACACGTTGCTATATTCGGTGCATCAGGTACAGGTAAATCACGTTGTTATGCACGTCCTTTTATTATAAATGCAGTTAAAAGACGTGAAAGTATAATTGTAACCGACCCAAAAGGTGAATTATATGAATCTACTGCTAAATATCTGCAAGACAACGGATATATTGTTAAAATATTTGATTTAGTACATCCGGCTAAATCTGATGGTTGGAATATGCTAAAAGAAATTCGTGGTGATGAACTCAGAGCACAAATACTTGCAAATGTAATTATAAACAATACCGGTGGCGGTGACAGTGTTTGGGATAATTCGGCAGAATCGCTGTTAAAAGCACTTATGCTACGAGTAGAGAGAGGACACGACTTTGCAAAAAATAACAGACAAAGCATAGGCGAGGCATATAACCTAATTCAGAATCCGGCAGGCGAATCGTATTTAGATACGGTATTTGATGTTAATTCATTAACAAGAGATGAAAAATGTTGTCTTGGACCATATATGACCTTTAAACAAGGTTCGGATAATATGCGAGGTAACATTATTACAGGCTTAGCAACGAGATTACAAGTATTTCAAAATGAGGTTATACGAGAAATTACAGCTAAAGATGATATTGACTTGGTTTTGCCTGCAAAGCAACCTTGTGCATATTTTTGTATTATGTCAGACCAACATAGTGCTTTGAACTTTTTATCGTCATCTTTCTTTACATCATTGTTTATAGACTTGGTAGAATATGCTGATATGAACGGCGGTGTATGTCCTGTTCCGGTAAACTTCTTGCTTGACGAGTTCCCAAATATCGGCTCTATTCCTGATTTTGACAAAAAGATAGCTACAGTACGTTCAAGACGACTTAATATATCTATTATCTTTCAGGGTATTACTCAATTACAGGCACGTTATCCTGAAGGTAAATGGCTAGGCATTTTGGGAAACTGTGATACACACCTGTTCTTAGGTTGTAATGAACCGGAAACAGCTAAATTTATATCAGGCAGAACTGGAGATGCAACTATTAAAGTAAAGACGGAACAACATGAAAAAATAGAGTCCTTTTTCCAAATAGGAAGAAAACACAGCAGTGGTGACGGTAAGCGTAAAATTATGACAGAAGATGAAGTTATGAGAGTACCGGGAAATGAAGAACTTATTATTCTACGAGGCAAAAATGTTATGAAAGCATATAAATATGATTTTTCGCAACACCCGGAAGCAAAGTATTTCAGTGATATAAGAATTCAAGACAGACCTGATATTACAGATGTAGAAGGAAGAAAAGTTTTTGAAGAACGAGCCAAAAAATCTGTAGAAGATTACTATAATAATCTTGACAAGAAGAAAAAAACGAATACCGCAAAGGCTGTTCATAAAGATTCAATCTTAAATCATATTAAGAAAAAAACCAATAGTGCAGAATCTAAAAAGGTCCATAAGAAAAATATTAAGCCTAAAGGCGATATTGAATTGACCAATAACGATTACAAAGAAACAATACTTGATTTTGAAGAAAATGAGATTATCGAAACTTCGGATATTGAAATTTTAGATGAATTTCAAGCAGAAAAGGTTGAAGATGTTGAGATTGAACCAATAAAAGCAGATAACGAAAAGAATCCAATCAAGAAAAAGCCTACAGAAGTTCAAAATGTAAATTCGGAATCAAAAACAGAATATCCGAAAGATGAAGAAATCAAAAAAGATGATTTTTACAGCAAAAAAGAGAATGTTGAATTAAAAATTGAGATGATAAAAGAAAAAGGCTGTCCGTCTATGGAGAAAATATTGACAAGAATGCTTGAAAAAATCGAGGAGGTAAGTGCAGCATAAAGTGTGAACTACCACACACCATAAAGGTATGTGGTTTTACGGCAAATTAATTTATAAAAATCTAAGCTCTGAATCTAATAATTCAGGGCTTTTTTAGAAAAATTTTATTTTACCGCCATTTGCTTATGAAAAGGTAGAAAAATGAAATAAAATAGGGACTATATTAATGAGAGAGGTTTTAGAACTCTTCTCTCCGTTAGCAAAAGCTAAAAAAAATATAATTCTCTCTCAAAAAAAGACTGCAATTCTATTCCCCCCAAAAGAATTAGCTAATTTTAGGTTTGGAGTTCTAAAAACTATTTTGAAAGGAATGATGAAAGTGAAAAAGTCTATCAAAAATATGATAGCAGGTGCACTATCATTGACTTTGGCTTTTTCTGCAATTAATTGTTTTGCAGAAAAAAGTAATGATGCAGAATCAACATCAGCACCGAAAAGTAACACAACAGTTTATAACGGTGATTCAATTACACCGGACATTTCTGTAATGGACAGTGGGGTACAACTTGTAAAAGGAACTGACTATGATTTGACATATGAAGATAATGTCAATGTAGGTACAGCGACTATTACTGCAACGTTTAAAGGAAACTATTCGGGAATACGAAAAATCAATTTTAATATCATTGCAAAAACGTTATCAACAGATGATGTAACCTTTACAACGATTGATGATTTGACTTATACCGGTAGTCCGTTGACACCTGAACCGACAATTAAGTTCGGCGAAACTGTATTGGAAAAAGACAAAGATTATACTTTGTCATATGAAGATAATACAGATGTAGGAACAGGTAAGGTAAAAGTAACATTCACCGGAAACTATACCGGTACGGCAGAAACCGATTTTGAGATTATACCGGATATTTTGACACAGGATAAAGTAAAGATTGCCAATATCGACAATAAGACATTTACAGGCAGTGAAATAACACCTGAACCGGAAGTTAAGTACGGCAGTGTTGTTCTTGTAAAAGACAAGGATTATGAGTTTACATATAAGAACAATATTAATGTTGGTACAGCCGATATAACAATTACATTTAAGGGTAACTACGGCGGTAATGCAGCAACAACATTTGAAGTCGTACCTGATGTACTTTCACAAGAAAAGGTTAATTTCTCGACTATAGAAAATAAGACCTATACAGGCAAAGAAATTAAACCTGAACCAACCATTACATATAATAGCGTGACTCTTGAAAAAGATAAAGATTACACGCTTTCATATGAAAATAACGTCAACGTTGGACAGGCAACAGTCAAAGTTACATTCATAGGTAATTATTCAGGTGATGCTTCTACTGCTTTTGAAATTATTTCAAGAGTAATCACTGATGATGATACCACAATCGTTGTAAGTCCAATAGCTGATCAGACGTACACCGGTAAAGAAATTAAACCTGAGCCGGTAATCACAGACACAACAAGATAAGAAGGGAGGAAGCAGGGAAGTTAATGAAAATTGATTTCCCTGTATATGTTTATGAAAAAGTTAATTTCATCAATGTTGATTGTTGCAATGTTGGCTTCAAGTGCTGCTGTAATGGTAAATGCCGAAGAAACAACCAATCCCAATATCACTGCTCAGGAAGTTCAAGATGAAAAAGATATAGAAATTACTGTTGAGGGTAAAGTATTGACAAAAGATGTTGATTATACATTAACGTATAAAGACAATGTTAATGCCGGTACAGCAACGGTTATAATCAATTTCATCGGAAATTATTCAGGCTCTAAAGATGCTACATTTGAAATCAAGAAAAAATCTTCTTCAGGAGGTTCACATGGCTCTTCAAAAAGCCCAGAAAATGTTTCTGTTGAAGATAAAAACAATAATAAGATAACAGTAAGTGTAAAGAATAACGGTGATACCAAAGTTATTACATTGCCGTCAAATAAGACTATATCGGATGATGACAGTTACACAATTATCATAACCGACAAAGATAAAAAGCCAATACCAAACAAAAAGGTAGAGGTAGTTGACAAGAAAGGGAATAAGGCAGAAGGTGTGACGGATGAAAACGGTAAACTTGTATTACCACAAACAATACCATCTCCGACACCGGAAACAAGTCCGATTCCGACAATGACACCTGATCCTGAATATGAGCATAAGGCATATATCTCAGGCTATGATAACGGCAATTTTAAACCGGACGGCAATATAACAAGAGCTGAAACGGCATCAATGCTTTACAGAGTATTAGATACTGAATCAGATAACGAGAAGCTGACTTTCTCGGACCTTGTAAATGGTGCTTGGTATATTGAAGCTGTTGAAGAAATGAGTAAAGCCGGTGTTATTAACGGTTATACTGACGGAACATTCAGACCGGATAACGAAATTACTCGTGCAGAATTTGTAACAATGATTATGCAATCGAAAACTGTATCCGAATTTGAAAGTGTACCGTTTTCTGATGTTGATAAATCATTGTGGAGTGCCGATTATATTTATTCGGCTTACAAAGCAGGATATATTAACGGTTATACTGACGGAACATTCAAACCGGACAGCCCTATCACAAGAGCAGAGGCGGTAAAGATTATAAATTCAGTTCTTGAAAGAACGGATATGAGTAATACAGAAAATCCATTCAATGATGTTTCTGATAAGCATTGGGCTTATAATCAAATTCTTGAAGCAGTAATTAATCATAACGTAAACTAAAGAAGGGAGGAAGAGGAGAACCATTTGTGTATGGTTCTTCTCGTACTATTATGAAAGAAGTAAAAAAGAAAGTAACAGCAGTTGTATTGACAACAGCTATTGGTGTTACATCTGTGTCAGCTTTGGCTGATTTTGATAAGGAAACATCAAATACTGGTGTAAATGATACGAATATAACTGAGGTAACTGCAACACCGGAAGCTGTAAATGAACCTATAGCAAGCCCTACAATTGAGCCAACGGCAAGTCCAACAATCGAACCTACAGTAACACCAACGGATGATAATTCAGAATCAACATTAACACCAAATGATGATAAAGCCCCTTTTGAAGATTTAAACAATAATAATCCATTGAATGAGTATGTTTCAGATGATGATTTTGGAATTTCATTATTCTCAGGAAAAGAAACATATGATTCAGGAAATATTCCTTATGCAATGGATTTTTCATATACATATGATGAAGGAACATTATATATATATGGTTCGGGTGCTTTTCCGTCTAATATGCCATCAAGCACTTATTGGACAAATTCTTCTAATGTAAAATTTTCAGCGGGTACGGTTACAGATATTATATTTGAAGATGGAATAACTAAAATATATGAGCCTGTTTTAAAACCATTTAAAAATGTTGTTAATGTGAAATTACCAAGCACATTGACATTTTTAGCCGAAAAAGCATTTGCAGGTTGTTCAAATCTTGAAACAATTAATATTCCGGATGGTATCACTTCGATTTATGGGTATACATTTAACAACTGTAGAAAGTTAAATAATATAAAATTACCGGAAGGGTTAACTTATATAGATGATAGAGTGTTTTATGGTTGTTCAAGTTTAACAGATTTAACATTGCCAAGTACATTAAAAACAATTAATGAATTAGCATTTTCTAACGGTCCGAGATTTAAAAACAATGAATTAACTATCCCTAAAGGTGTTACAACAATAACGTCACGTTCATTCGAGAACATAAAAGATTTAAAAACTATTAATGTTGAAAATGGTGTAACAACAATCGAAAAATATGCTTTTGCTGATAATGATAGTTTAACGAGAGTAAATTTACCTTCAAGTATAACAAGTGTTGCAAATACAGCTTGTAAATATTATAACGAAGAAAAATATTCGACTTGTGACATTTATATAGATAAATATAAAGGTTCAATTCCTTGTTATTCAAATTGGGGAACAACAGGTACTATCTATTGGAAAGCAAGAGATTTCAAAAATACAACGGATAATACCGTAGTTATTAGTGATGTTGCAGATCAAACATATACAGGTTCACTTATTGCTCCTAATGTTACTGTTACTTGTAATGATGTTGAACTTGTAAAAGATACAGATTATACAGTCTCATATAGCAATAATAAAAATGTAGGTACAGCAACAATATCAATTACAGGTATCGGAGATTATACCGGCACAATTACAAAGAATTTTAATATTGTTGCAAGAGGTATTTCGGATACAACTATCGGAAGTATACCAAATCAAACATACACAGGTAATTCGATTTCTGCATTGCCGGTTATAACCTATAACGGAGCAACATTAACGAAAGGGACTGATTATACGTTAACATATTCCAACAATGTTAATGTAGGTACAGGAACTGTTACAATAACAGGTAAAGGTAATTTTACCGGAACAACTTCAAAAACATTTTCTATTGTATCTAAAGATATTTCACAAGTATCGTTTGGAACAATAGCAAATCAAAGCTATACCGGTTCAGAATTAACTCCTTTACCGACTATTACATATAACGGAAAAAGTTTAACTAAAGATGTTGATTTTAAAGCTACTTATTCTAATAATGTAAACAAAGGAACAGCTACTGTAAAAGTTGCCGGTATCGGTAATTTTAGCGGTTTAAAAACTGTTACGTTTGCTATTAGCTCAAGAAATATGTCTGATGTTAGTGTAGCTGCGATAACAGCACAAAAATATACAGGAAATAGTTTAACTCCTACAGTAACAGCTACATATAATAATAAAACACTTGTTGCCAATACTGATTATACTGTTTCATACAGCGATAACGCAAATGCCGGTACAGCTACAATCACACTTTCAGGAAAAAATAACTTTACCGGAACTAAAAATGTAACGTTTACAATTAATCCTGAATCTATTAGTAATACAAGTGTAAATACCATTCCTGAACAAAAATATATGGGTGTAGCAGTGACACCTATACCTGCAATAACATATAACGGTAAGACTCTTTCAAATAACACAGATTATACACTTAGTTATTCAAACAACAACAGAGTCGGAACAGCAACCGTAACGATTACAGGTAAAGGAAACTTTACAGGTATAACTTCTAAGAATTTCACGATTAAAGACTTTACACCTGATTCAAGTAATCCAATTTCATTGAATAGTGATAAGTTAAAAATTAATTGGGATAATACAAGCTATGTTTATGACGGAGATGAAAAGAAACCAAAACCGACATCTATAAGATATTACTTTAATGATGTTTATTCATATTCATTGATTGAAGGTCAAGATTTTAGCTTGTCATATGCAAACAATACAGATGCAGGAACAGGAACTGTAACGGTAAATGGTGTAGGTGGATTTAGCAATTCTAAATCAAATAACTTTACCATTACATCGGCAAGTATCAATAATGCTGTATTTACGGATATTGAAACGGTCAAATTCTCAGGTGGCAAGCTATATCCGAATTTTACAGTAACAGTTGACGGCAGAGAACTTGTTAAAAATACAGATTATACAGTTGAGTATTCAAATAATGTACAAGTAGGCACTGGTAATATCAAAATTACCGGTATAGGTAACTACACAGGTGTAGCTGAAACTACATTCACTGTTAATCCTTATGATCCTTATGATAATCGTGATCCGATTGATATGAGTACATTACATCCTACAATAACAGGAACTTTTACCTATAACAAAGCCGAGCAAAAGCCTGTACCTACAATTGTCTATCAAACCTACAATAATGAAACTTCAACAATGCTTGAATATACACTTGTCGAAGGTAAGGATTATAATTTAACTTACACGAACAATATCAATGCCGGAACAGCTACTTTGACTGCAACAGGTATTGGTATATTTGAAGGATACTGTGAAAAAGACTTTACTATCAATCCAAAGTCAGCGGAATCTCTTTCGATTGACACTATTGGTGATAAGGTATTCTCAGGTGTAGCTCAAACACCGGATGCTGTTATCAAAGATATAGACTGATTTTTTGCCTAAGAGGGAAAAATCCCTCTTAGGTGTGGAGAAAATATATAATTTTGGTATAAAGGAAGGAATGAAAACATGGGTAGAGATTTTATAATTGCAGGAGTGTGTTTTTTATTATCGCTAATATGGATTGGTCTTTTAATCGTGTTTCAGGGAGGAATAGATTGTGCATTAGACTTTGTTTTAGAAAAATTCAAAATAGAGCCGAATGATGTGACGACTTTCTTAGGTATAGTTGTAGCAATAGCGATTGAGGTAGTATTTCTATTAATTATGTTTCCTCACATAGAGAATATTTTGAAAACAGTAAGACCGGTTATGAAGCTGATAGGGGAGATAATAGCAGGCTGTATTGGTGGAGCAGAAATTTTTGTTGCTTTTTATGCAAGTTTAGGTAGATTATAATAAATTGATTTTAGAAAGTGATGTAACTAATATGGAAAGAATAAATGAACTCATAAACGAATTAATAAATGAATTAGGAAAATTTTTAGTAAGTAATTGGCTGTATGTTATTTTGACTATTGTATTAACAGCTTTTATAATGGTTGTATGGTACGGATGTATGATTGTTTTTGGTGTATGGGATAGATTGGATGAATGGAATTTTTTTAATAATATCTTTTTTAGTATTATAGTGGGTATTATATATTCAGCAACGTTAATCTTTCCAATTGCTGCTTCTTTGTTTATCGTTGGTCTTTTTTTGTAATATAAAATAAGTTGTAATGTAAATTTTGTTGATAACAAATGAATAGTATATAATAAATAAAATATTGAAAGGCAATAGTCTTTGTAGGGAAGGTCCTGATTTTTTTGCTATTTATTGAATATAGAAAAATTAATAATTTATAAAAAGGTCTTTAAAATGTTTGATTAAATTCTAACATTTTAAGGGCTTTTCTATTGAACAAAACATTTGAATCTGTCAAGCATAATATCATACAAATTAACAATTTATTCTTGTTAAAATTAGAGAATATTGCTATTAATGGTACAAAACTATTGATTTTTAGCCGAAAATATGGTATAATATAGTTAATAAAGCAGATGATAAGGAGAAAATATATGAAAAAGTTTATTTCAAATATAATCGCAATCATAATGATTATTACAACTATAAATATACCTTTAGCAACAGCAGAAAGCAATGTTAATTATCCGCAGGAAGGTAATAAGTGCGGATATATATTTTCATTAAAAGAAACACCTGACTTTGATATTACAAATGATGATATTATTGTTATCTCAGCTGATGCAAATGTATATGTATCAAAATCAATTGAAGCCATAAAAGCAATAGAAGATAAAGTTGATATTAATTTTATTGCAGAAAACACACCAATTCAACCAATTCCGATTGTTGATGACAATTTAGAACTTTTTTCAGATGAAATATCAGAACCTAATAGTACAGATATTCCTGAAACAACAAATATACCTGAAATAGATACACCTGTTTCAACTGAAACTCCTGAAACAACGGAAGAACCATCATCTACAAATGAACCGACAACAACGGAAGAACCAACGACAACACCTTTACCGGAGCATTATACAAATGATTTGCTATATTATCAGATGTGGCATCATAATGCTATGAGAGATTATGTATATCGTGAAAATGATATTACAGGTAAAGGGGTAAAGGTTGGTGTTATTGACACCGGAATTATGCGTGATTGGGAGGACTTTGAAGGTGTCGATATTCAAGACGGTATTAATGTATGTGCATTGTTAGATAATAATGAAGAACGTCTACATATTATGGGTGATGCACACCCTCACGGAACTGGTGTAATTGGTAATATAGCAGCGAAAATTAATAACGAAAAAGGTATTGCCGGTATAGTTGATGAATGTACTGTAATACCGTATAAAGTCGAGGATACTGTTTGTTCAGATTTTGCAAATAGCGGTGCTTCGATATTAAAAGCATTGCAATTAGCTTATGAAGATGGTTGTGATGTATGTAATATAAGCATGGGTTCTATAGGAACACCTTCCGATGAAGAAATAAAGATTTTTAACAGTGTTGTCAATTCAGTAACTTCTAACGGTATGATAATCGTTGCAGCAGCAGGCAATGAAGGTGAAGTAGATAAATATGGTGATTTAGCAAATGCTAATATATATCCTGCCTCTTGTGAAAATGTAATAGGTGTAGGTGCAGTCGAACCTAATTGTGATTCTGTTAAATTGTATGAAGATATTGCCAGTGGCTTGTACACGACTCTTGATAATCCACACGTATTTGATTCAAGAAGATTGGTTAATACATACACTTTTGATATGATAAATGATTTAGAGAGAAATCAATATAAAAAGTGCGATTTTTCAACGGCGAATGACAGTGTATTTATCTCAGCTCCGGGAAAAGAAATAAGAACTTATACATACGGATGGGAAGGTGTTGCACCGTATATTTCTCATATGGGAACATCAGAAGCTACTCCTATGGTAGCAGCAGCTGCAATTGGTGTAAAACAAATGAAACCGTATATTGATACTGATATGTTCAAAGAAATTCTTAAAGAAACTGCAATAGACATTGACGGAGAAGGCTATGATGTAAATACCGGTTATGGTATGATTGATTTTGAAGGTATTTATAATTATGTTAGTGCCTTACCGGAAACAGCACCTGAAAAAACACCTGAACTTACGATAGATTATAAAAATGAAATCATTAACGGTTTTATAAATGACGGAAACTATTACATTAACGATAAACCGATTACTTTAACAAGCAATAAAAATGAGATAGGAATTATATTCAGTTTTTCTTATGGTCAGATTGATGTTAACAGTGATTGGCTTGGAACATCTCTTAAAATTCAAAGAAAAGCAAGAAATAGCAGTTTTACTGACAGTGATGTATTATCATTAAACATACCTGCACGTCCTGAAGCTCCTAACGGCATTGTAACAACTGATACAACAATAATTGGTGTAGATAATACAATGGAATATAAAGCAACAAATTCAGATACTTGGACACCTTGTACATCTAATAAAATTGAAACAAGCACTTTGGGAGCAAATGAGTTTGAAATAAGATATAAAGCTACTGATGCTGATTTTGCAAGTAATTCTGTAACTGTTCGTACAAAAATAAAAGAAGAAACACCGAATATTACAGTTGATTATAAGAACAATCAATTAGTCGGATTTGATTCTGAAAGTAACTATACTTTAAATGATAATGAAATAACACCTATTGACGGAAAATTAGATATTGCTGATAATTGGTATGGTCGTGATTTAACTATAACAAGAAAAGCAAGAAATGATGAATATGTTGACAGCAACAGTAAATCAATTCATTTACCAACATTGTCTTTAGCTCCAACCGGTATCGCAACGGCTGATTATAATATTTATAATGTTAATTCAGATATGGAATATAAATTAACAACAGAGACCGAATGGCATGAAATTAATTCGGAAATTCTTGAAAATGTTCCGTTTGGTATTTATGAAATCAGATATAAAGCAACAGATACGGCTTTTGCGAGTGAAATCTTTACTTTAAATGTAGAAGAAAAAGTTAAGCCTAAAGAAATAACACCAACAGCTGAAATTGAATACAGCAGAAGAACTTTAGATTACTTAAATAATACATCTACATATTTAGTCAACGGAAAAGAATATCATACAGAAAACGGTTCATTGAATATTGAAGATTCTTGGTACGGAACTACTATAACGATAATATGTAAAGCATCAAATGAAAAATTTCAAGATAGTGAACCACAAGAAATTTATATACCGACTCTCGGAGATGCTCCTGATTTTCTTGAAGTACAGGGAACAAAGATAAAAAATCTGAAAGAAACAATCGAAATATCAAATAAGGGCGAAAATAATTGGTTTACAACAGGAGCAACAGAACTTGAACTTGAAGAAGGCGAATATGAAATCCGTTTTATGTCAACACCGACTTCATTTGCGAGTAAATCAATTATTGTAAAATTAGAGAAAGAACCGGAATCAAACTATACGATTGAAACAGGTATTAAAAATGTTGATAACGATATTGTATGTACTGCTGAAAACAATACTGACGGATATATAACAGCAACAGGAATAATCGCAATATACAGTTCATCAGGTACGTTATTAAAAATTGAAACTATTAACGGATTTAATGCCGGTGCTAATGATTATAGTATTTCAAATGACTTTAATGAGCCAATAAAAGTAAAATACTTTATATGGACAGCACTTGATAATATGACAGCATATGCGAATACAAATGTATCTGAATTAACAATAGATTAATTAAGAAAGAGTGATAATAATGATATTGGGATTTGAGAAAAATGAATATGCAACTTATTATATTGAATACAGACTCGTTTTCTGTACAAGAAGAAGTAGAAAAATATTCAAGTTTGCTTCGATACGGAAAGACTTTAAAGAGGCTTTGGTTGAAATTTGCAACAAACATAATTTCCAGTTAATTTCGGCTGATACAAAAGACTATACGGCTGATTTGCGGATTAAATGCAATTGTGATTATAGTCCAAAGCAACTACATCAAATAATCAGAAAAGAATCTACTAAAATTTTAGCTGAAAAGCATCCTGAAATCATTACCAGTAAATCAATATGGACTAAAAATTTCTTTGTAACGACAAATTACACCATTAATTGTGATGATATAATAGCCGATTATATAGAAAGTCAAAAGCGTATAAGCTAAGAATAATGGAATTTAAGTGAAAATCAAAAATCAGGGAAAGAGAGCAACTGTTATGTTGTTCTCTTTTTTTTGATTGATTTAATATTTTACCGCCATTTACTTATGAAAAGGTAGAAAAATGAAATAAAATAGGGACTATATTAATGAGGAATAAATTTTTTATTCCCAAACTTCCTAAGCAATAGCTCTGGGCAGTAAGCTCCTCACTATGCGAGATAAGCCGAACCCCAGAGTAATCCCTGATTAAGTTTTTTTTAAAATTAAAATGTGTTTGTATAAATAGAGGAGGAGTTATTATGAATATTAAAAAAATTATAAGCACAATAGCGGTGATTGGGTGTTTATCAGCTTGTATGATTCCGGCAGTGTCTTATGCTGATGAAATACAGTATGAACCCGAAATCAGTATGTTGGCTAATAAGGGGAATTATTCAATCGAATATGTCAAGTCAGGTTATGAACTCGATTATAGCACAACAAAAGAAAACTATAATATTTCTTTGAAATGTCATAACTCAAGCAATGAAACACGAACGGCAGACGTTTACGCTGTGTTGTATTCAAACGGACTTATTAAAGAAATAAGAAAGCAATCGTTGATTATGTTAGATGATTCATCAAACAGTGTTGTTTTTGATATTGATTCAAATATCTCTAACTTAGGTCCGGCAGATACTATAAAAGTCTTTTTGTGGGATAAGGATACAGTTAATCCACTGTGCAATAATCTAACAATAAACACACATATGTGAAAATAATTGTACTAACAGTCCTGAATTCTTATAATTCTCTTATTGACTTTAATTTAGCATATGCTATAATATAAGTATAGTATATGAAGTTTAGAGAATGTGGTTTTTCTGTATTCTCTTTTTATATTCAAAGTTTTGATTCAAAGAGCAATTAAACCCTATTTGGGCTTAGTTGCTTTTTTTTATTTTCATTTTTAGCTGAGAATATCAGCTTTATATAGATATTTAAGAGATTTTAAGGAGGAAAAATTATGATAAGTACAATAATTACAAAGTCGAATTCACTTAACAAGGTAGTGGATTTGAGAGATAAGCTAATTTTGTCAAAAACAGAGGATTACGCTCAGATGCACGGTATAGGAGGTAAGGACCACAATCCTAACAGTACAATTCAATGTATGATTTGTGACTATTCCGGTTCAGGCAACAGTAAAAGCGTATCAGCTAATATATCAGTTGATAAGGTTTATTACATTGCTGAACAGATAAAAAAGATTGTTTTCAAGCAAGATGAATCTGACAAATTAAGCATAACAGCTAAAGAAAAGTCAGATTTGGGAGTAGCATATAAAACCCTTATCAATGCAATAAGGGAAGGCAAAAGTGCTAATGCAGTCAGTTTAGATGCTGTACATAAAGCTGCTCAAATTCTTGTTTCGGTCGGTAAAGGAATTACTTCACCAATTGAAGGATATGATTTTACATATTCTCAGGATAAGGTTGATGTATATAGTAAAAAAGACGGAAAAGCACCGGTTAATAAGTTGCTGATAACACATCAGCCAATGTATAAAGGTAAGAAGAGTAATTATCCTTGGTGCATTAAAATTACCAATGGAGTTGCAGACATTATCGAAAAAGAAGGCGGTACTGTTAATTATAATGCGAAAACATTAAATGTAACAAATGAAGCCTTTATTAATATCTCCAATGAAGATATGTATCGAATGTTTACAAGAACTATCAGATACATTGAAACTTGGGAAAATGCCGTTGTACTTCCGAATGTTATAAACGGTTTGAAACAAAGGGAAGAAGAACGCAGAGAATATAATAATAATCGTTCATAAGAAACGTTGATTAATTGAAGTTTAAGGAGGAATTTATATGTTAGAATGTAAAGGCTTTGAGCCAAAAGAGAAACTTACTCAAATTGTAGGTATGAATGGAGAACTACAATCGTACTTAGAAGTGAAATACAGAATAGAGTGGTTCAATCAATATTGTGCCGAAAATGACATCAAAGGTGTTATTGATGAATCAGATATTAAATATCTTGAACAAGTTAAAATGTTTGTTGCAACTTGTAAAATTTATATGGATGATAAATTGGTTGCAACAGGGATTGGCGGTAAAATGGTTGATGGTGATATAACGAGTATGAATATGATTATTCAATCAGCTGCAACTATTGCGAAAGGCAGAGCTTTGGCTAATTGTGGTTTTGGTACTGCGATGTGTGCAAACAATGAAAGCGGTGAAAATCCTGATATTCTTCCTTGTGATGCAGGAATTACAATTAATACGGATAACAATCCGTTAATTAATAATTCAGCTGTTACAAAAACAAACGAAGAAAAACAGAAAATCTCCAAAACAGAATCCAAACCGCAATCAAAGGCAAAAGCAGAAAAAACTGTGAATGTGCCAAAGAATTTGACTGAAGCACAAGCCTTAATCCTTAGTATCGGTAAATACAAAGGAAAATCATTGGGAGAAGTCGCTGCAATTGATAAGCAATATATTGATTTTATGGCTAACAAATGCAGTTACCCTGATATTGTTGCAGGCTGCAAAATTATTTTAACTGCTTAATTTTTTATTTCAAGAGAGGGTTAAAATCCTCTCTTGGAGAAGGAGGAAATATGTTTGATTTTAATATCAGTCAAGTTGTTGGCTTATTAGGATTAGAA
>OMGH01000475.1_pt1 | contig 33954 bp, 58 predicted proteins | sample 1645841 | NCBI WGS metagenome assembly OMGH01 (sample SAMN00849584, study PRJEB25192) | human gut metagenome
TCACAAATGCATTTCTATATACTTCGTTCCCTGTTCTTGTGTAAACCTTACATTTGCATGGGTTAATAATCTTACGCATAATAATTCCCCCTTGATCTATGCTATTTCTAATTTCATCCACCATGCTTTTCCTCCACCTTTAATTCCGTAGAAGTCAATAAAAGCATTGATATGTCTCATTGTTGTAGCCGAATATCCATCCCATAATCTCTGGAAAACTCCATTATGTATTCTGCAAACAATCGTATTATAACTTATCAGTTCAACATCTCCATTATCTAATTCTTTTACTCGTGCCTTACCATAAAATGATTTCCGTGTACCATCTATTGTTGGTAAATCAAACTGTCTCATTTCTCTTCCTCCATTTTCGTATTAAAAAAGACAACCAGTTATATATTCTCTGGTTGCCTTTGTTTAGTGACTAAATATTTGTTGCGTTTCCATCTGCATCATACTGAATTTTATCAATGTGCAACACATATCCGACTTCTTTTTCTTTGTCGTAAACTTCCATTGTGTTACCACATGACCACTCAAATGAATACCGTGAATCATTTGACTCGATGAGTTTAATTAAGTGATCTACTAAATCATTTTTGTCTCTTGCTTCTGCTTTCTGCTTTTCAATATTCATTTGTCTTCACTCCTTTAAATTGTATTCTTCCCAATGTTCTTCCCAATCTCTTCCATACAAATCCATGCATCTGTATTTGAAAAAATTAAGCGTTGTTTCCTTGTCTAATTCTTCGCATTTTGGTGAAAAAGGATCATGTAAACAACCATTATTTACCTTGTAAATTTCAATTAAATCATATTCCAAAGCTCTTTTGCAAGCTTCTCTTTTGTCAATTCCATTCTGTTTTGTCCAAAATTTTACACAATCTGCATGATATTTTTCAAGTTTTAACTGCGAATCATTTGCGCTTAACATTTACATCACTCCTCCTCCTAAAATCTTAGTTTCCTTTGATTATTTTTTTATTTCATAAATCCAATTTTCAAAATCCTCATAATCCATAAGTTTTCCGTCCACTTCAACATAATTATTCTGTTTACATTCTCTAACTACAGAAAATCCATCAAAGTTTCCATATACTCTTACAGTTAAGTTATCTACTTTTTCAAATTTCACATTCCATGAAATTAATCTTCCTAATATATAAGCCATATTTATCATCCTTTCTAACTTCATATTATTTCAATTCCCTAGTAAAAAATTGTTTCTTAATCTAACTGCATGCCGCTTAAATCTGCTCTCCAGTGTTTATCGATTAGTTCCCGTGCTTCTTTATAGAGATGCACGTTAGGGTCTTTTAATGCAAAGTCAAGTCTCTTTACTTTCTTGTTACTCTTTGTCCTTTCACACTTATCCATATATTCTGATATGTTGTTTTGCATCAATATCTCTTCATTACCTACATAATACCAGCAAAATCTCTTTTGGCTATCTCTACCCAAATATAGATATAAAGCCCTCCATAAGCCGCCTGTATAATACAACTCGCCAGGCACTAATTCTTTAGCACCAACATATATGTCAGTGTTTTTTTCATTAGCTGCACCTTTCGTGTCTATTTCCGGCAAACTATCATTCACTTTTTTTGCCTCAGCATACCATGCGCTCACTTCTTTTGAATAATCCACAACATCAAAATCTACATATAAGCTAGGAAAATTTTTCAATGGCACTATCTGCCGAACATTACATCCGGTGTGCATTACTGCATCGCACAATGAAATCAAATAATTTACCTGTAATTCATAATGGGCTAATGTAATGTGGTCATATTCATTTGCTTTTTCAAAAAGAACACTTGCAAGATTATAAAAAACAAATCTATTCCAAGAATCTTTGCCTAAATACAATAACAAAATGCCTTCTTTCTTTACATATACATGTCCAATCTGTAAATCACCTTTAGCTAAAAACTTATCGTCCTCAAATACTAACTGCTTCATAATTATATCCTCCATTTTTCATAAATATTTGAATTCCTATTGAATTCATTTTTAATGTTCATTTTTAATATGTCAGATCTTTGAAAAATAAAAAATGAAAAGCAAAAAAGAAAGCCCCGGAACTTTCGTCTCGGGGTCTTTTGTTTCTCTCAGATTAGTTTACTGGACTCTTGTTTACTTCATTATTGTAAATAATTGTCTCAACTTCTCAACTGTGATCATTTTTTCCTAAACGCCTATGCTTGCGAAATTTGCTATCAATATGATTGCTGGAATTGCTAATGTTCCTATAGCGTATCCTATCCATTTTAAAACTGCACAATCTGTATCACATCCTACATATGTTAATCCAACTCCGCCAGCTCCTATGATGATAAACATCATTATCATTCCAAACATTTTTATTTCCTCCATGCTTAATCAAGCCTTGTTGCTGCCCTTACTCCTGCTTTAGTACGCTCTCTTTGCTGTTTTGCCGCCTCTATTTCGTCGCCTTGTTCATACTTACTGTAATACTGTATGCCGCCTAAACAATACTTTGTTACTATCCCTCCGCTTTTCATTATTTTATATGACTCTTTTATTGCTTTGCTCTCTTTTATGCTCTTTCGCTTTAGCACTATCCCAGGCATATCCATATATTTACATGAGTCTTTCTCTATCAGAAGTATTTTATCATCTTCATTCTGTGCTATGTTGTACATTACCCATCCAAAATGACTTGTGTCATATTTCATCATTTCAACAAAGTCACTATCGAGTTTTATCTTTTTATTTCCACTGTTCTGTACTACAATAGGTATGCCATCTTTCTTTTTTGAGAATAGTACCCTACCACTATCCTTTGTTATTCGACATGACGTTTTCCCGCCTATCTCTACTCCACCACGATTTATTGCTGTTAACACTGCGGCTAATGGTGTATCTCCATTGTCTGCAAGTCTCAATACTGCATTTTGCTCTTCTAATACCTGCATTGCCTTTTTCCCATTCACTGTTGCATATGGTACTATTGCATCTACTGCAGGATTAAATATGCACGCTCTGTTTCCTCTCTGGTACTCAACTGTCAAGTTCTTCATATTACTCATTTTATATTGTAACCTCCTTTTTTCATAAATATTTGAGTTTTTAAAAAACTCATTTTTAATGTTCATATTTAATATGTCAGATCTTTGAAAAATAAAAAATGAAAAGAAAAAAAGAAAGCCCCGGGACTTTCGTCTCGGAGCCTTTTGTTTTTCTCAGATTAGCTTTTGTTTTCTCAGATTAGTTTACTTAACTTTTCTGAGTTTCTGAGTTTCTGAGTTTTTGTTTGTTTCGTTATATCCCCTAAAGTCAAATTTAAACTATAAATTTTTACCTAGCTAGGAGAAAACGTTTCCAATTCCTTTTTTCATAAACCTTTTTATTTTTTATTCATATTTAATATGTCAGATTTTCAAAAAATAAAGTTTTACATTGTATAATATCTTTCACCTATTGCTTTGGCCATTGCTTCTCCATACTGATTAATATATTTATTAATTTGTTCAACCTCCTCTTCTGATAAATTTTCATCTTCTAATTTATAATATGTTACAGCAATGCTTTCTAACAATTTATTTTTAGCCATTTTTCTCATTTCTTTTTTCGTCATTTATTTTTCTCCTTTTTTCAATGTTTTTCATTATATTTTTAATATGTCAGATCTCGAAAAATATAGGATCTAATTCACGATATTTTCTTGAATACTCTTATAGTACTTCTATTCTTGCACAATATTCTTGCTCGTTGTATAATGATGAAAAATCAAACAACACAATGTTAAAAAAGAAAATTTAATGAAAATATAGCGAAAGGATTTATTTTATGGAATTTTATGTTATTCCTCATTTATCTGGAAGTTTAGAGGTATTGCTTTCTTTTCAAAAACGGCACAATATTTCTCCACAAAAAATTATTCTTGCTGGAAACATGATTGGACGAGTTGGAGCCAAAAAAATGCTAAATTATCTTAAAGAATATTGGCATGAATACATGGCTGTTTTAACTGGTCCTGTAGAAAATTCTTTTATAAATTGGAATTTTTCTTCATTGCAATCTCCTCCTATGCTTCCGGCTGAAATTTTTGCCGAAATAGAATCTGATGACACCTGGATATCAAATATGCAAAATTATTTATCTAAATTACCTTTTGAATACAATATTGGAAGCATATATATTAATGCCAATGGTAAATATAACCTTGGAAACAATATTTTTCGCCCGGCATGCCAAATAGATCTACCAGAAAATATAAAAATAGAGCCAATAGAAAATTCTATTGTTTTGGAGCCAAACATTGAAAATCGAGATCACGAAATTCTTATGAATTATTCTATTGAAAAGAATATTGGCAAAAAAACGATTTATTTGCCGGATCAAAGGGAAAATTTTTCTGGGGTCAAAATCATTCTATAAAGAAAAAACCTACGGAACATCATAAAATGTCCTGTAGGTTTTTATTATGCTTTAAGTTATTCTCCTGTTTGAGAGAAATAAGCATCTACACTCATTTCCAATTCTTTCGCTTCCTTTTTCATATACTGGATCATTTCTGTCCGATGATTTGTTAGTACATGATTTTCACACCAAGAAATGTCTGTAAGTTTCTGAAGAGTATCGATCTTGTCTCTAATCTCTCCAATTTTTCGCAAAATCTCCTCTGACAATTCTGTTGCTTTTATGTATTCCTTATTAACTTTGTATTCATTTCCAAAAATAGTTTTTGTGGTTTTGTTTGTCATGAATTCACCTTTCCAATCTTATAATAATTCGTGCTCTTCACAAAATTCCCGCATATGATTTACTTTTTTGCTTCCCATATATTTACGGACAAGATTAACTCCTATTGTTTTTGTTAACACTCTTTTGTTCCAAGTAATTCGAGTTGTCTTGCTACGTCCATACATGCATGTGAACACCCAATGAAGTCTGAAATATAATCCTCCATTTTTGTTTCATCATACATTTCGAAGCTAGATTTGAAGCTACGAATCTCGTCATCAGAGTAGATGTCGGTGCCATCATTCAAGTCCACGAAAACAGCATCTAACAGAGTAATTTCAGCAAATGTACGCTCGATACTGTCTTTGTCCGTTCCGTATCCATACTTTTTCCAGACATCATTAAAAGCACATCCGGCACTTACTTTAACAGACAATTCGTATCCGCTCTTTTTGTTTCGCTTCATATACAGGTTGAAAAATTCGATATCTTCCTGTAACGCAAACAATTTCTCAAAATACTCATCCGTCGTCATACCAGACTTCGTGATAAGATGTCTCAGTTCGTTAGTTGATAATCCTTTCATTTTTACTTCCTCTTCGCCTTTCTAATCTTATAGCAGCCCGTGTTCTTCACAAAATTCCTGCATATGATTTGCTTTTTCGCTTCCCATATATTTACGGACAAGATTAACTCCTATTCCAATTTCCAGTAAATCCATGTAAAAATCAAGTTCATCAATCTGTTCTTCGATAGCTCGTTCATATCTGGCCGAAATTTCAGCTCCAAGGTCAAAATCATGTTCTCCATCAAGCCAAACGATTGAATTGCAACCTTTTCTTGCGTTTACAAAAAGAACTTCATCTCCTTGAAAATCATTCAGTCTGCATTCAGCTTCAGGATTTACTTTTTCTAACTTTTTGATTAGTGTTTTTACTTTCATAGCTTTCCTTTCTATATTTTGCTTTGCCTTATGCTTCTGTCTTCTGTTTTTAAGCACTCAAACCAATTCTTCGTGATGAATAATCAACCCATACCTCCCAATATCCGTCAGAATACTTGGTCTGCAATACACCCGGGAAGAAACGCTCTAATTCTAAGATCTGATAAATAAAATAGCAGTAATCATGATGCCCTGATCGCAGTTCCTTGATAATATCATTAATAAACGAACAATATGACTGCCAATTTGTTGGTCCATCATAAACTTTTCCAAAGTCAGCCTCATCAGTTGTCATTCTCTCTTCTGAATAATATGATTTTCTTAGCTTCATCTCTTTTGTTGGAGTGACATATAGTCTCTGAATAGCAAATTCTTTCTGCCACGTCTCATCTGTTAATCCCGCTCTTGGACGGCGATTAGTGTTAGAGATGAGCCTCATTTCACGCAAAGTCTCCAATGTGATGTTTTCTTTTGTTCTGCCTGTTAGTCCTTCTCTTAATTCTCTTGTTGATTTGTTCATAATTTTTTTCTCCTTTTTTCATAAATGTTTGAACTCTTATTGAATTCATTTTGATTTATATTTAATATGTCAGAATTCCGAAAAAATTAGAGAAATAGAAAAAGTGGTATTGCACAAAAATATGCAATATCACTTTTCGTATGAACAATCAAAATAAAAGTATTATAATACAATATATTTTAATCATCAGTTATATGAATCGTGATATATTTTCCTGTATCACTTCCATCATGCACTGATCTGGATTCATGTGGATTGTAGTAGTCGTTACTTCCGCTTCCAGTGTACCTCTCGCTTAGCGGTCTTACATCAATTTTAAATGTTTGATCTGGTTCCATGTGCGTCCAAAACATTATCCAGCCGCTGCTCAATGTCCCTCTGTCTCTCACTCCGGATTTGTAATACTCTTCATCTATCTTGTGTGTTTCCTGCCAATTCTCATCATATTCACGGTCTGCCTTTGTTCCACACATTTCCATTGATAGGCTGTGCAACTCTCCGTATGCCCAAGTCTGCTTTGTGTCTTCGTTATCTACTAAATCTATATTGTCATCTCCTACAGCATAATAAAACAGCACGGTATTATCTAAATCAGGATAACATGTGCCACACTCTGAAAAATCTGACGGAAAATATATATCATACTTAACTACGTTCCATTGCGTTTTGCCATCCTCATCCATGTCAACTTTGTTTAGTCCGATCATGTCATCTGTCCAACTGGACTCCCATCCCTGTATATGTTCTCTATAATATTCCTTTGAATTTTCGCTGTTGAGAACATCTGTAATTCGTAGGTATGCTTTTCCGTGTGAATCACTCTTATGTGTGTATTCCTCATCATCAATTACTCCACACTTTACTTCAACCCATTCACCTAATTGTGCCGGATCATTGTATGTTGCGTTTGCAACCTGATCTTCCGCCACTATGTCTTCTACTTTACTCTCTGTTGTCTCTGTTCCATCCTGCTCTGTAAACTTCTGCTGGTTCTCAACTACTTTTGCCTCGTTAAGCCCGTTTACTTCCTGTTTTCCTCCACAGCCTGTGATTGCCATTGTTGCTGCTGCCATTACTGCTACTGTTTTTAATCCTGTTCTTAATCTTTTTCTCATCTGTCCCAAAACCTTTCATAATATTTTATATGCTACTGCTTAGTTACTTTATCAGCCCTGTCTTCTCTGTATAGTAGTCCATGAACTTTTCTATGTCCTGCCTCTCTATCTCACTTGCCTGCCTAAACCACTCATTGTATATACTTAACGCTGTGAGTTCATATCTTTTTCTTGTGCTGAGAATCGTTGGCACTGGTATTATGCACATTATGACTGCGAATATAAGCCTGTCCAATGATGGTGATATAATCAGTGGAACAAGTCCGAATATGTAGAATAATGTGCATAATGCCATGTCTCTCCTTACAAGGTTTATATTCCTTTTCATTTCCCATGCTACACGTCTTAGCTCTGTCTTCTCAAGTTCTTTTATTGCCCATTTTGCTGATTTAATATTCATGTTTTTGCCCCCGAATGTTTTATACTATATGCTGCAGTATCTTTGCTACTAAAAACATTGTACAAAATACTGCAAGTGCTGTGAACCCACACCCTGTTCTTACTTGCGCCTGTTTTGTATTTTTCCAACTAGGCACAACCTTTTTATGATTATGCTTGCTATAGTACAGTGTGATGCTGTTTGGTATGCTCCTTGTTACACCACACTCAAATTTATATGTCTTGCAATATGTCTTTCCTGCAACTCTATACTCGTACTTTGCTTTCTCAATATAATTACAGTCATTATGTGTACTTTCATATAAATACCATGAATCAACTAATTCTGCCTGTACTTTACATCCGTTCTTCTGTGCTTTCTCAATAAACTTCTGAGCCCTTGTCTTTCCGTTTATGATCCAATTTAGCAACCCATAGATGAACACTACAATTCCAGATACCAATATTATAAACCCTTCAAGTTCTTCACTCATTCCTTTATACTCCCATGCTTTAATCTAATCTGGTAAATACTGCCATTCTCTGCCGCTAGGCTGTTTGTTTAATATCTCTACTGATGGCTTCCAGTATAAGCTGACACCTATCAGTTCACCATCTATGAAGCTGAATATATACTTTCCTCCACACTCTGTCTCTCCTGCTTCTTTAATGTATGAAAGCTCATTTATATCAGCGTATTGCTCTACTTCTGTTGGCTCTCCTGCGATTTCCTTTAGCTTATCCTCTGTAATGTCAGTTGGAAAATCAAACTTGATTGCATCTGATCCTCCTGCATCACTTGCACACCACCCAATGTACCATACTTTACATTCTGATGTATGTGCCGGCTCGTCTACATCGTTAATCGTCTCGATTCCAACTCTTTTTCCATTTCCAAGTTCTATCGTGTACTCATAATCTGATGCATCACCTATAAAAGCCAGTATATCTGTATTCTTATAGTTTCCTATTGTTACTCCATTGTCCATTAAATCCTGTAATGTCACATCTCCGATTGTATACTTTTCTCCGTTGATATAGAAATGTATATTTGACGGATCAACTATTCCACATTCAGCTGTTGCTCCATCATCTTTTAACTCTTTGGTATTATTATCATTTTGAGCGAATTCGTTTACTTCTGTTGCTTTATTCATTACTTCTGTTTCAACCTCATTCTCAGAAGAAACCACATTTTCCTCTAAATGATTTCCCAATAGTTTCCCACATCCGCTTGTTGCAACAATTGTGATAGTTGCCAATACTACTAATTTTACAATTTTACTTTTCATGCTTTTTCCCTTTCTCAAAAACAAATTATTTTCTAAATTTAATATGTCAGATATTTTTTAGAAAACAAAAAAGCGCAAAAACAATTTATGTTTCTTGCGCCTTTTTATTGTTTATTATGCAGCCTATGTCATTCATATTTTTATCCTAATTTTTCTAAATGAATTTTATCTCCATTATCCATTGGGATCTCAATGAACTTACCGTAAGCCGCAATATCATATGGATTATCTCCGTACCACATACTATCAGAAATTGCCACACCATATTTTCCGTTTCGCCCACAATTTGGATTGTACAAGATAACTCCAATCTGTCGAAAATATTTAACAGTATCGCCAACTTTTAAAACATTGCCTTCTTTATCCGTAATTGATAATGGAGTACCAATTTTGCCTTTAGAATATCCAGTGAATGCATTCTTACTATTATATAAAATTTTTCTTTTCATATTTTTACCTTTCTTATTTTTCAGAATTTTTTAACAATTCAGTTATTGCGTTTTCGGCAATTCTGCAATACTCTATTTTTTCTAGATCTTCTGGCCGACAAACTCCTTTTTTTAACTCGATTTGTACTTGAGAAAAATACATTTGCGCCCGTCGGATCTCAGATGGTTGCTTAGCAACACAATTGCCAAAACACATAAGGGTATTTGTAGATTCCTGCAAATATCCAGATGAGTCTTTCGGAATATCTGGAAGTCCTTTTTGATATTCAACATTTAAACTGCGTATAATTTCCGTTCTATTCATAATGCAACTCCTTAAAACATAAGCAAAATCAGCGGAATAAGTAAAACGATATATGCAATCCAGAAAATTGCTTCTGCCAACACTAAGGAAATCCGATATCTATTCCGCATTGATTTAAGTGATCGATATGGCAACAATTTCTTTTTATTATATGATTCGATATCCAAGACTTCATCTGGGATATATTTTCTATCCTCAGCATTTAGATCAAGAAAATCGAAGTCATAATAATGTTTTGAAATATTCCGGCATTTTCCTCCAACCCACGAAATACTAAAATAATCAATATTTTCAGAATCCTCAAAATTAATAAAAGAACTTGATTCTCTTTTTGTGTATTCAGCTAATTCTGTTATTATTTTCTCGCTTTCCACGAGTTTTTTGGGAGATGGAATCTTAAATTTTTTATCTTTCGGGAAATGAAGTCCTCCTAAAAGGTTTTCCAATTCATTACTAACAGCATATAACATAAGCCGAACTTCCTTTATCTTATCGATAAATTCTTTCCATCCAGATTTCTTATAGATAGCATTCTTGATCATCTTTGTTCCAAAATAAGGTGTCAAGACCATGCATAGAATAGCCAGTAAATAACCAATTCCAATAAGAATTACGATAAATTCACATCCAACTGTCTGGAAATAGTCAAATATAGAAGCGTCTGCACTATTAAAAGTTGTTAATTTTTCAAAAGCTGTTTTTAAAGACTCTAAATATTTTTCCAACATTTCTTTTTCTCCTTTCGTCTTATCATTTTGTTATATTTAATATGTCAGATGTCCTTAAAAAATAAGGCCTCGGATTCCTCCAAGGTCTTATCTCAAGTATCGACCTATACATCAGTTAACGATTCTGCGATATTATCAACTAAATATTCATTCGTATCATTATCCGGATTATATCCCCCTTCAATAGCTACACATGGAAATAAATAATCTGTCGAAATAAGCATTTCTGTTCCTCGAACACCAGCATTCATAATTACTTTTTTCTCACCAGACATAACTTTTTTTACCTGATCTGCATTTAAGTAAATATATCCAACAGGAGTCATAAGATTTATTGCTTTACCTTCTTCAAAAATTTCTTTTACTGTTTTTTTCATACTTTTTCTCCTTTTTTCTTTTATTTCTAAATTCCATATTCAATATGTCAGATTTTCAAAATATAAGAAGACAATCGTTATCTACTTTTACATTTTTTAGTAGAATCTGTAAATTGACATAAATCTTCTGGCGTTTTATAATCCTCATTTCTCTTATCAATAATCAAGTCTTCAGCCAACGCTTTTTTTAGGGATATGTCTTTTTGTCTTTTTGTTTTTTCATTTTGTATCTCCTCATTTTACGTCTCCTTTCCGTATTATAAAATCAAATACATTTAATAATACGATAACAATTTGTTTTGCTATTATTTATTATTAATATGTCAGATATTTTCATGTTTTTTGTGCTTCTTATTTTTGCAACATATTAGCATGTGTTATTTAATAATTGCCTAATGACAAAAAACAAAGATCGAGTAATATTGCTCGGTCTTGTATTGCTTTTCATTCCGTTACAATTGAAACATTCGCTAAATTATATGCTTTTATCTTTTCACACGAACACTACTTTGGAAGTTTTAGGCTTCCTATAAGTAAACTCATCCAGTTTTTTAAGCACAACGTTTTTTACGAATTTTCCAATCGCTTGAGTAACGCCATTGGCAACCATCTGCTGTTTCGCAGAAAGCGAATCGCTAATAAATCGAAAGTCTCTCTCTAACCCCATAATTGCAGCCGCTTCAGAAACTGAAAGGATTCGATTTTCAAATGGATGCAGAATATTAGATTTTCTGAAATTGCTTAAAGTTATGGATGGCTTATCCGGATCTAACCGTCTCATGATGTTACTCTGTGTATTTGGGCCATATCCGCCAATTTCTGGAGGGATGTCTTTCCAGTTTCCTCCAGGTTTTACATACGACATTTTAGTTTGTGTCTTTTCTGATGGAATTGTAATATCATCATAATTAAACCACGTCATATCTACTTTTACTAATGCTTCTTTTACTGTTTTCGGCGTTACGACAGTTAATTTAGGAAACTCGATTTTGCCAATTCGAGATGCGATTATAATACACCGTTTTCTTTCGGAATATCCTCCGACTTCAGAATCTGTAATAACCTGAGCTGTAAATTCATAACCTGGCAAAGAATCCATAAAGCTCTTTACATATAGTCCATTTTCTTTTGTCAATAATTGAGGTACATTTTCAATGACTACTACTTTAGGCTTTTTTGCATCTGCCAAGCGTCCTACTTCCTCAATCAATAATCTTTTCTTTTCAGCTTCTTCTGTTCTCATGTTGTGTCTATTCGCATTGGAAAACGCCTGACAACATGGACTTGCCACAAAAAGATCAGAGAATGGAATTTCTTGCGGCTGCACATCCCGAATATCCTTACAAACAATGTGTGATCCAATATTATGTTCGTATGTTTCAATAACATCTTTACAAAAATCATTTGCGTAAACGAATCGGAATCTTCCTCCATCCAACCAAGCCTTATCAAAAAGACCTGCTCCAGAAAACAATGACGCAACATCATAAATTTTCTTCAACTTTTCCTTAGCAGGATATTTTGTGAATGTCGGAACTGTTGATTGCAAATACTCAAAATAAGCTTCATCTGAAAAAATAGATTTTTCATATCTTACTGTTGAACCGATTGCTTCTTGTAACATTTTATATGGAACGACAATTTCCCCTGTTTTTTCTCCAAGGATCTCGTCCAATAAAACTCTATTTTTGCGGAATAAGCATATTTTATTTGCAACTTTAGCATATACATGGACAACAAAAGCCTCTTCTTTTTCTTCAATTTCCATATATGCTGAATTGCGAATCAGCTCTTTTACTTCCTTTGAGCGAAGATCGAATAATGCTTTAACATTTTTCCCAGATCTCTTTTTGCTTGCAACAATTGATCCATTTGCATCAGGAATAAGTGAAACTGTTTTATCTTTGATATTAACAAAATATCGAAATCGATCACCTATATTAACCTTATTAGTAGAAAACGTGATTCCTCTTGTACTTCCTTTTAATCTTCTCATTTGTTTTTCCTTTCCAATTGTTCTTTTTTCACGAATTCATTTTATCTTTTTCGAAAGAAAAATTATCTTCCAATTTTATCAGCTTGTTGAGTATATCTTCTCTTTGCGTAAAAATTTCTTTCCAATACATTCGCGGTGAGCAAGCTTCAACTTTTCTATTTTGCAAATTATGCTCCCATTGTTTAGCATATTTATGATCTTTCCATCCTGTGCTATGACGCCCCTTTCTTTTCCGTGTATCTTTATCAAAAACTCTATCTCGAAAATGCAAGCCTTCCTCTTCATAAATTTCTTTTTGTAAAGAAATATCTTTAAGATTTCTTCTTGAACAAGAATAAGTTGTGTGTGAATGTCGGATTTGGCTGCATTTTTTCTTTTGCATAGTTTGTGTAGGTTCATCAAGTAACTTTCCGGCAACAATAAATGCCCTTACATCATCAATATAATTACGAATATCAATTGTCCTGCCTGCTAAGGTATAAAATACAGTATTATACTCAAGATGATTTGCTTGTGGCGCAAAATAGGCTTGCGAGAAAAAAATGTTTTTTGTGTCATATAAGTATAGATCAAATTTTTCTGATCTTAACCAACGATCAAATTTCTTACCTAAATCTTTCCCTTGGCTTTTTGCAAATTGCCAATCTTGTTTTAAAAGGAAATTATCAAAAGAATTAAATCCATTTAAATGTTGAGCAATGAATGCAATTAGATTATCTTTATTTCCGATGTTTCTATAAACAGATGTTCCTGTTTTCTTATTGTAAATAAGCATAGCAAATAATTCGTCCTTATTAACCATTAAATACGTTTTTTGCATAAAACTCTCCTTTTTTCATGTTTGAAATCTATATTTAATATGTCAGAAAAAGTGAAATAAACAAAAAATAGGCTTGCAGTGAACTACAAGCCTATCAAATTTACATGTTTTTTGCATGTATGCTATTCAGTTGTGAACTTTTTCAAATCATCCATTAGTGTCTTCATATCATTAGACATTTTGCTACAATTTTCGTCAATGTTTGATAATAAGGCTGCTAATTCTTCCGCGCTTGCGTTTATTTCTTCTGTTGCCGCTGCATTGCCTTCTGCTCCGTGTTCAATGTTATGAACCTGTTCATTCAGATTCTTAATGTTTCCAATCATCATGTTGCTCGACTGCTGAATTTGGATCAATTTTTCATTTGAAACTGCCACGCCATCATCAATAATTTCAAAAGATTTAATAACATTTTGGGTTGCTTCATTGTTGTCCAAATTACTTTTAACTACTTGTTCGATACATTTTTTACATTCTTCAAAATCAGTAACTAAAGTTTCAATAATAGTTTTTATATTCCCTAATTCTTTAGAGGTGCCTTCTGATAGCTGTTTAATATTTGCAGCCACAACAGCGAATCCTTTCCCGGCATCACCGGCATGCGCAGCCTCAATCGAAGCATTTAAAGCCAGCAGATTTGTTTCTGATGCAATATTATCGATACTACCAATAATAGATTGCATTTTTTGAATGCTATCATTCGTTTCTTCAATTTTCTTTTGGATTGCCTGTACATTCCCATCCATTGATTGACTTTCGTCAGACATTAAATTAACTTTTTCTTTCATTGATTTTGAATTTATCTCAAGCTCCTTAATATGTTGACTGATTTCTACTACAGCTGAAGTAACCTCTTTATTTGAAGATGTGAGGTCTTCTACATTTTTAGCCATAATTTCAACTGCGGAAGCTTGTTCTGTTGCTTCTGTTGCGACATTTTCAATTGCACTGGCAACTTGATTTGTTGCATCTACTGCGCTAGTTGCCATATTTGCGATATTGTCACTATTTTCATTAATCGTATCGGAAATATTCTTAACCGTATTGATGCTGTTTTTAAAGGAATTTACAGCCACATTGATATTACGAACCATTGCGCCTACTTCATCCGGACGTTTTGTCATCTTCCCCTGAATTTCGCATGTTAGATTACCGTTGGCAAGTAAAGTCAATTGGTCTTTTACGGTATTTAAAATTTTAACCAACTGTTTTACTAAAAAATAAGTAACAATTGACATCACTATTGTGAGGGCAATTCCAATTGCAATCATAAATAAAGATGAACGATTAAAAACATTATTTACTCTAGTGATACCCGCTGAATTATTAACGAGCTGCTGGATTTCGTCTGTATAAATTCCTGTAGTAATAACCCATCCCCATTTAGAATATCCCTTGCTATACGCAATTTTAGGAGCAACTGTTGTACCATCAGCTTTAGTAAAATAAAATTCGTTATAGCCGCCTGTTTTTGCGGTTTTTATAATTTCCTGAATAATTTTTACTCCATTTTGATCAGTCAGTTCTTTTCTATTTGTCCCCTCCTGTTCAGGTAAAATAGGGTGCATAACTAAATTATAATTCGTGTCATCGATCCATAAATATCCAGAATTATCATCCCCATAACGAATGTTCCGAATAGTTTCCATTGCATTCCTTTTTGCAGTTATTTCATCAATTTCTCCTGCTTCATATTGGCTATAATATCCATCAATGATTGCTAAAGCGCTTTGAACTTCTGATTTAATTTCTGCCTTATAACTTTCAAGAGTTGCATCATACACAACTTCTTTCATGATTTTATCCAAATCTTTAAAAATCCATGTTGTAAAAAATAAAAACACAATACTGATAATAGATATTGCGGCGATTACAAACAACGTGATCTTTTTGGAGAGACCTTTATCTTTTGTCATGTTTTTGCTATTTTCCCTTTTGGGATCAACTGTTACAGCTGTTGTTTTGACTACTTGCATTTTCTTTATCCTTTCTTTTTGCTTTTTTATGATCTATTTTAATATGTCAGATTTTTATGTGAAATTTGGAATTTGAGATTTTATTGCAAAAGAAAAGGCGAGATCCTTGTGCCTATTTCTATGTTACAATTCTCTCGCCTTTTTACCTCTTTTTGATAATTACTTTTTCTACCACACGAAATCAAGTTTATATCCACTAACGATTTTCAATGCATTCTCTGCGATTAGAGTTATTCGGTATATGCCTGTCTCTTTTTCTCTGTTGTTAAAGCTTTCCAAAAATTCTTTAAAATTTCCTTCATAAATTTCTTCATACTGTCCCTCTGCGATCAAATCCATTCTTTTGCCAATAATTGTGTTTGTCGAAAAATCACTTAACTGAATTTTGACATCTTCTAGTTTCGCCACATCGTCACCATTAATCACATGTACGACCTCGGAATAGATCTTCAACAACTCCTTTTCTGGCATTTTCACTTGGAAATCAAAAAACAAAGAATTCAGTTCAGTGTCATACTTTCGGTATTCCTCATAAATCTTATTTTTGATGCTTCTTGAATCTGTATATACTGGCATTGTATTATCTGCCGTATTCTTTGCAGCAGTTTTTATACATTTAACCATATCTTGCCTCCTAATTATTTTGTATTTTATTTTGTATTATTTTCATTCTCTGTAAATGAATAGAATTCTCCGGCTCCAATAATAATGTGATCCAGAAATTTTATATGCATAAGTTTTGCGGCATTTTTTAAAGTCTCTGTTATCTGTCTATCTTCTTTTGACGGAAAACAGTCTCCAGTCGGATGATTATGGACAATCGTAAATGCCGATGCTCCACATAAGCATAATCGCATGAAAATTTCTCTCATTCCGCAAGCAGATGCTTCGCCTGAGCCATGGCTGACTTCAAAGACACCAATTGGTTTTAGTTTTGCATTTAATGCTAAAAGCCAGACATGTTCCTCCACTTGTTTGTCTGCCCGGAAAACATCAATTATTAATTCAACTATTCTCTCTGGAGTATTTAATTGTTCTGCGACTGAATAATTGAATGATCTCTCTTTTGCCAATATTGGCTTTCTTGCTTCGTCAAATTCAACAGTATATTTCGTAAGTCTCATTTTTTGCTCCTCTTTTCTTAATTTGTGAATTTCATATTCAATATGTCAGAAAATTAGAAAATGAGAGTAAAAAGCTGGCTTTCCTTTAACCACAACATAGTCAATGACAAGCTACATATTTCTACAGTTCATTTTATGAATACAAAAAAGAACCAATCTTTCGATTAGTTCTTTTGTTTTTGAAATGTTAATTGTCTAATGGCTTCGCTAGCCTATAACAATTGCCACAAATTATGTTTGTGAAATTTAAAATTTCACAGTAGAGTCCAGCGCTTCATATATTGCATGAGGAATGAAACATATTGCCATAGTAACATATTTTAATAATGTCAGCGGAATCTCTATAGTGAAACATAAAAACACCCAAATTGTCGCCAACTTACTTTTCTTCCACATGATTTTAGGATCTGAAGGTATTCTGTCGTTCGGTCCTTCTGCGAGCGCATCATATGCCATTTTTGAAAATCCTATCATTCTTTATCTCCTTTTTACTCTTTCTATTCTTTGATGTTTTCAATATCGTTTATGGTGACTTCAACATAGCAGTTTGGCCTATCAGCTTTGTTGAAATTAACTCCAATGAAAATAGTCCTATCCTTCAAAAACATTGTTGTGCTGGAAATGTTATAAAATTTTGTGATTCCTAATGGCAATTTCTTTTTAATCCACTTAATCCGCGTTTTATAGTCACTTGAAATTTTTTCAAAATATAAGCGCATTTTTTCTTCTTCATCAGAGGTAGATTTTTTTAATTCAAAAAATTCTTCGTAACATTCATTTCTCATTTCTGAATATTGTTTCTCAATGTCATTCGCTAAATCAAGCAGCTCTTCTTTAATACTTAACATATGCGTAAAACTTTGCATATTATAAGCGCTTTTCTTTAATCCCATCGTTTCTTCCCATTCTTCAACAAGACAATCAATAATATCTATCGGAGCATCAACATCAGCAAATCTTCCGTCATTTACCCAATCGTAAACCACACTCCATCTATTATTACTCCGCCATTCGGGTTCATCTGCCCATTTTAAAAATTGATCGCTCTTTAACTTACGCCATTCGGATAACATTCCTGTCTTTTCAATAAAGTTCTTTGCCTTACTGACCATTTGCATCTCAGCTACAGAAAACCATCTTTTTTCAATTTCTGGGTAATCTCCATTCCAACCGTCCCATTTCGAATAGATGATATCTCCATTTTCATCATGGACTTCACAATCTAATTTTAGCGCTTCTCTTACTGCATCTTTTAAGTTATCAATATTGTCTACTTTCTTATTTCCATACCAATCATAACATGTATATTTCATTTATGTCACCATCCTTATTCTCATTATCCTAAAGGAAACTCTCACTTATTTTTTAAAAAATATTATATTATTTTGTGATAAGCTCCTTTCACCTTTGTTTTTAAATTTATACTTAATATGTCAGATCTTTGAAAAATAAGAGAAACAGACAGAATCACTGAAGGGTGTATAAAAACAAAAAAGTAACATAAATCGCTTTAAAAATTATATATTATATATGTGTCGGGCAAAAAGTAAACACTACGGATAAGAAAAGAGGTTGGACATCCCAACCTCTTTTCTTTATATGTTCGCCTTTATTTACAATGCATACATAATATAATATGTTTTTCCGTTATCTTCTACAATCCCCCAATCTCTTACGGGGATCTTATTCATTACCATTTTACGATATTCATCTTTATCGCTTTCTTGACGCTCCCTAGAGCTAAAGCTCAGGGGATTCCTGCTTCTTCCATTACAGTTATTGTTACACCTTTTGGCAGTTTTCCCACAATGTCCACAAGCTTTAAGGTTCGGTATCGTCCATACCTACTATATTTTTAGATTACTAAGCTACACATAATAGTCTTAATCCTTCTTGCTTTATATTCTTAGCTGCATTTACATCCCTATCTATATTGATTACTCTGCAATTAGGGCAGTTCTAATATCTGATAGCTAAGTCCTTTAGTATTAGATTTTGAAAACCACAACAATTACATATCTGACTTGATGGAAACCATTTATCTACTTTAATAAGGTTTCCACCTCGTTCTTGTAATTTATAAGCTAACATATCTAAAAACATTCCATAACCATTATCTAATGTAGCTTTTCCGTTACCAAAACCCTTATTAGACATAGCTCTCATATTAAGGCTTTCTACACATACATAAGTATACTGCTTGGCTATCGCAGTAGACTGTTTATGTAGATAGTCTTTTCTCTGATTTGCTATATGTCTATGAATTTTAGCAACCTTTTTCTGTTGTTTATAATAATTCTTGCTACCAATTACTTTATTACGAAGTTTTCTTTGCTGTTTAGCAATATTCTTTACTGACTGCCTATAATAATGTGGCATATTTGCAACTACTCCTGTATCGCTTACATACAACCCATCTGATTTATAATCCAAACCAGTTGTATTATTCTCTGTAGGAATAATTTGTACTGGCTCTTCTTCTATAATCTCGAAAAGAATAGACACCTGATAAGTCGCATCTCTGTTTTGCGTGACCGTGGCTGACTTAATTTTTAAACATCTTGTATCAAGGCTGATTTTAGCTTTAACTTTTCCTACTTTTGGAAGTTTGATATAATTCTCTCCAACTTCGATATTGTTATTTGTAAAATTTGTAGTGTATGACTTCTTTGCTTTATGCTTATTTTTATATCTTGGATGTTTTCCAAGATGTTTAAACATTCTTTGATAGCCATCTTCCAAGTGATATATCGCATTTGTTAAAGCGAACTTATCTACTTCTTTAAGCCAAATGTATTCTGTTTTAAGATTGTGATTGCAATACAAGTTCATATCATATTTACTGAGATGGTTTTCGTTATTTTTATATCGTTCTTCCTGAACTGAAAGCATCTTATTATATACAAATCTTACACAGCCAAAAGTCTTTTGAAAAAGTTCCGCTTGCTTTTTAGTTGGATATAATCTGTAAACAATAGCTCTATTGGTTTTAATCATATCAATTTCTCCTTTCCGCCGACTTAGGTCGGCTAATGTCTTGTTACCTTAACCCCGAAGCTAAAGCTTCGGAGATTGCGGTAACTTAATCTTCAAATACTGTAGAGCCGTCTTTCAAATGCTTCTCTGCTTCCGATTTTGTACATCTGTCCATCATTAATAGTTCGACTTCTCTTTCTCTTGTCATAGTAACGCCTCCACTTTTCTTTTAATTATTGTTGTTTGATTTCTACGAGAATAGAAAATTTCCGTTTCCTATGCTTTCATCTTAGAATAATACTTAACAATCTTTTTAAAATCCTTGTTACTTGCATAAGCAACTCTAGGTTTACTTCCATCAATGTTAAATTCCGTTACGCTTAAAATCGCATAGCCTTGTACCGTTAATGTAGCAAGATATACAAGTAAATTTAATTTGTATCCAAGACTGTCAAGCTGAATTTCTTTTCTTAACTTCTGTACTTCTTCATCATAATTGTCATCTATTTCAATAATGTGTGCAGAAGCATATGTATTGATTTTATATAATCTATTGTTAATTTTTCTTACCATATTATTTGCCTCTCTTTCCGAGTAAATCATCGTTTCATTCTACTTTCATACTCGTCTATTTCTTCAATAAGTTCTCTTTTCGTGTGACAGGAATAATCCGCACACCCTGTTTCCATATTAATTGCTTGCCACCATATGCAGTGATCTGGATGATGATATCCGCAATTCAACAATTCATATCCTTTATATTCATACCTACCAGCATGAATCCGTTTCGCTTTAACCATCTAACTACCTCATTCTGTTAAAATATATCCGTTTTCTAACATTTCTTTGATTACTGCCTGTGCGTATTCATCGTTCTTTGCATCTTCATTAATATATTCAACTGTACCGTCAGACAAATCTAATTTTGCAATGACCGTACCCTCTTCACTATCATTATCTGTTTTCCATGCATCGACCATATACTTTTCTTCCTCTTCATCGAAGAAGTCACATCTAATTTCTTTCCATTTACTCATAATTTCTACCTCCATTCTTCACAGTAAATCCTCATTTCATCTGTTATCCATATCATAGTATCTATCCTTTTTATTTAATTTGTATCTTGCTTTTGGAAACATAATATCTTTTCCATTAATAACAAAAGTATATGTATGCTTATCTTCGTAATATCCCTTCACATTTCCATAGATTATCCCATCAGCTCTCAATAATCTTTCTGTTCTCATATAAACCTCCATTCTAAAAAGACTTGAAACTCTTGATTCAAGTCTACGATACTTCGATATTTTAATCGTCCTATTTTACTTAAGCCCATATATCTAAATTCATATCTTAAGTTTTTTGTTCAAACTTACAAATCAATTCTTTTCCACCGGGAGAATACCGTTTTAGCTTTGCGTTTTCCTTTGTTATACTATGAAGAAAAAATCCATTAATTGCGCATAAATAATCAATATCACCATAACTATTGTTCTTAGGATATGCTAAACAATATTTACAGTTTGCGCAACTTTTATTAGTTGGTTCAGCATACTCAAATACAATATACACAATATTGTTTTTCATATATATTCACTCCTTTTTTCTTCTTGTTTTATCATATTTAATATGTCTGATTTATAAAAAATAAGAGAAAGTACTTTTTTTGTACTTTCTCTTATATACAATTATTTTTATGCAGCGCTTTTTCTTTGATAATATTCATCTAATATTTTGTTAATATAGTCACTCATTTTCGACGCATTCACTCTATCGTATTTTCCTTGTGTTTGTTCTATAAAATATTTATTCTTTATACGATCATAACGAAACTCAATAGTGTATCTTTTAGGATCGCCTTCATAACTCATTTCTCCAGAATAATCTACATAAGAATATATTGCGCATTTGTCATTTGTGATTTTGTCGGCATAACTCCAGACGCAATGTCCTTGCAATTTAGTCTCATTTATCAATCGTTTTCTAGTCGTGATCCACTCAAATTCTTCTGGAAGAATTTTCCTTAATTCACGAAATACTGTATCTTCGGGTATCCTGACTTTTCCAGTAACTTTATTATAACTAATTCTACTGCATTCATCATGTTTATTCTCCAATTCTTCATAAGACCGAATAGCAAGATCTACTTTTTCTTTTTTCAACAAAGTCATATGTACATAATCTTTTGCTATTTTTTTTAAAGTCTCATCTGTTTCATCTTCTAATATTCCCGTTTGCACATTTGAGAATTCATTGGCAAATGTTTTTCCGTTCTGTCTAATACGTGAAACTATGATTAAGCTTAACCATTCCTCTATTTTGGATTTCACACGCATCCTGGGAATATATTCAAAATCATTCAAAAGTGTCCCCGCTTTATCTTTCTCATTAAGAAGAATCTGCTGACTTTTTCCAGGCTTGACATATGGGTATGACTTAATAATCATATACCCAATATTTATATTTATTTTATTCCAATCGATAGGAAGTTCATTGGCTAATTTATATGTCGATTTCAAAAAATGTGCTTTATTATAATAATCATAAAGCTGGTTGAAAGAAATCGGAATAAGACATTTTCCCCAACAATCGTGAAGAACGTCTTTTGCGAGACAACTATGGGTTATAGCGTTTTCCAAGATAATATCAAGGAATTCCTTTAATTCACCATTATCTAATTTTTGATACCTTATAAAATCTTTTATAGAAACAGGATAAATTCGGTCTTTGTTTTTATTAAAAATTCTTCCATCTTTCGTTATGAAACATTTTTTGGAATAAGACGTTTTATTTGGGCCATATGTGGTGCCTCGTCTTCCTTGAAAGAATGCTATATTTTCATAAAATGTGAATTTAAGATTTATATAATCGGTATTATATTTTCCTATTGTTTCGACACTAGGCTTTTTAATTATAATTTCTGCTCTCTCCTTCTTTTCTAATTGCAACAACATATTCAGACTGTCTTTTGTTAGTCCAGAATTCCAATACGCCCACCCTGAATTTTCGAAATATGCAGGGAACCTTTCTTTTATTTTAAGAAACAAAGGATATTTATCATAAAAAACTTTATCTAATTCCTCGAAATTTAATGCTGCATCTGTTACTATTGTTATTGACTGAGTATTGAGATTTTCTATTGCAGGAGGAACAAAGGTGAGACATGGGGACTTTACAAATGAGTCTTTTTCAACATTACTAAAAAAAATATCCCAATTTACTTTCTCTAAAAGTTTTGCATCTCTTTTGAATTTAGAAAATATTTTATTGATAGTCTTGTAGTCCAAATAATAATGATGATCCAGGCAATAATACATAAATGTTAGGAAGCGATTATTAATAAAGTCTTTTTTCTCATCTTGAGATATGCTTATATTTGGTTCATAAAATAATTGGGAGATGCATTTTTCAATAAAAAATTGTTCAATTTGCGTTCCTTTTTCATATAAATAATATATTCTCTTTAAATCGAGGTAAGGTATTTCTATTAGCAACATTTTAAAATACAAATTATCAAGCTCAAATGAATTGCTCTTTTTTTTAATAATCGCATTTTTGATATGACTTTTCCAAAGCTTTTTATAATAAAATTCAATTTCATTTTCACCCCACCCCCACCAGATCATTCCATTAGGTAAAATATAATAATTGAGTCTTCGCATATATTCTTTTTGTGGCAAATGTTCATGAGGAATGCTTAAGCACCGCTCTACTTCAGCTATAATTTCATTAGGCGTATAAATTTTCTTATCATGAAAGCAAAAATAATGATATATGCATTGTAAAATATCTATACTGTAAGTTGCGTTTTTTAAATATTCAATTTCCTCCTCTGGCAATTTTTGCTTTTTAGCCTTATTGATTATTTTTTCTTGTCCTTTTCTCATTTTAGTTTCCTTTCTTATGTTCTTCTTATTTTTTAGTCATAATTAATATGTCAGAAATCAACATTGAAATAGCCCGGAAAATTGAATTTTCCGAGCTATTATGTAACGTTTTGTTATCAAACCTATTGTCTAGTCATTTTGCAACAAACATAATAATATTGTCTCACACATATCCTTTAAAACTTCCTGAGAAACATGTTTCTCTCTATCATCACATATGTTGACTTTAATTCCACCATAACTAATCTGAACGTCATTTCCATGATCAGAAGTCCTTTTCACAAAGGTTTTTGCATTCCTTAATGCATTTTTATAAGTTTCTAATTCCTCTGCTGTACATTGGAACATTCTGTTTTTCCTCCTTATTAGAATTACTTATTATGTTGAGTCTCTTGTTTCTTTATAATTTTAAAAACCCGTTTTCCATTAGGGGTTCCAAAAATCTTTTTGTAACATTTTCTTCTTTTTCATAAGTTGTATTTGGTAAACAAATCATTTTTTCTATGCCATTTACCTTGAAGTATAGACTCCATCCTATTAAATAAGGCTCTACCCACGCTTCATTGGTCTCATATACCGATTTCCCATATATAATTCTCATTCATTTTCCTCCATATCCATATGTTTAAACTAATTTTAAAAACTCTAACATCTTTCCGATAGATAAAAATACAAATATTCCGCTCGCCACGAATACCGTTGCAGTAATATATCGACTGTCTGAACTATATTCATTGTCATGCATTGTTAATTCTATTCCAAATAACAAGTATACGAACGCGATAAAAGCGTATATTATTGCGCACAAAAAATCTACATCCATTTTTTCTTTTTCTCCATATTTTTTAATTATATTTTATTTTTAATGTAAGCTTCTACGTCAACTTTTACACCGGTTGGTTCATAATAAATTCGGCATCCACTTGACGTGGAATCCATCAAATCAGGATCATTAAAATCTGCTCCATTCTTTTCTAGCCAGGTGTCTAAATCGGCAGATACAATTATTAACTTTTCTGCAAGGTTTTCTCTTTTATCGAGAAGCTTTTGAATTTTCTTTGGAATTTCCATATTATATCTTCTTATATCGAATTTGCGTTTTTAATTATTCTCATTTATGACCTGCTTCTGTCCATTCACATATGTGGCATCAACGCTAACACCATCTGCTTCAAAAATTACCAATGTGTTAGTGGTATAATCGTAATCTATGTTATATTTTTTGCCATTGTACACAAAGCTCTTATCTTTGTTATCGTCATGATAATTAGTGTAACCATAATAATTTTGATTTAATATCGTTTCAATAGTCGTGTCGGCAGCGGATTTTGTTTTAGCGCCTTCCGAAATACGAAGGACACAAAACCCTACAAAAATCCACAACAGAATCATAAGCGGTATGATAAAACCAGCTGATATTCCGTGTTCATATGCATCACACAAAACTGTAGCAGAAGCAGTAAAAGCCATTATTATTATTAATAAGATGGATATTGTTGCAATTATTGTTGTTTCAGTCATTTTTATTCTCCTTTTTATTAGTCGTTGTTTTTATGTTAAAGTTTTTACTCTTTCTCTTGTTTTGTGGTTAAAACAGAGAAGTCATAATTGTTTTGAATGAATCTGATCGTTTTCTCATGATCACAAGCGTTTCCGAGGTATGTATAAATCTCTAACATCTCATCTCTTGAGAATTCAGTACCCATATAAGCATTTATTCCATCAAGCATACGATTTCTATATTTTTGATTTCGCCACTCTTGCATATATGGACTACCTTTGCTTGCAGATCTTGACAACCATTCTAAAATTTTGCAATCAATATCTTTTGGTTGTCTGCAATCTCGCAAAATAAAATATTGATTGCTTCGTTTATCAGCAATAAATTCATTGCGATCATTTATGAAACTTCCCGGAAACGACATTAGCAATGCTGTTGTCGCTTCGGGCATATTATTATATCCCATTTTTCATCCTTTCTAAATTTGAATTTAATGTTTATTCCTTGCAAAGCATCTTGGACAAATCTTTTGCATTATCAAGCCCTAATTCAATCAATTTTTTCATTTGCGCATTTGTGATAACGCAGTTCTTCCCTACATAAACATGATATTGTTCTTCAAATAAGGGTTTATAAATTTTGCACCAACCATGTTCTTCAAGATAAAACTCTGAATTATCAGTATTTACTATGCCAAAACATATATTATTTGCCAACGCAACATGTCCTTGATAACCGCAATGAAAATATTTTCCATCTGGAGAAATCCACCCATATTTTGTGTCGTCACTATTCTTTTCATGAAGTTCATGTAAAAGAAATTTACTTTCTTCCATTTTTACAGGTGGTTCATACAGCATTCCGTAATCTTCGAAAAAGTTCCAAAAATCTATACGGCTATTTTTGTGTGTATTCCAAAGCCAAATACCTGACACGAAACCGCCACAGCATGGGATGATAAAAATAGTATGTTTATTTACATTAGAATTCTGCAATAAATTCATAAGAAAGGCATTCCTGTCTTTTTCTATTATCATATCCCATTTTTTTATACTATCTTCTTCCCAACAAATTAAATAATTCTGACTACTCATTTTTCACCTCATTTTTTTTATTATTTTTCACTAAATTTCTATTCTTTATTAAGAATGCATTCGAGATCTTTAAAATCTTCATCCGTTTCAATTAACAACGAAAAATTGACGTCAGAAATCAATTTTAATCCAGATGCTGATTTTACGAAAATTCCATTTTCCTCTTTTATAGGCTCGTATATATACAATTCTTGCAGCCATTTTTTCTGCTCATTACGTGATAACTTATGAAATTTAGCCATCTCTTCTTCTGTGACTTGTGTCAATGTATCATTATGAACACAGCTTTCTTTTATGATTTCTTCCCAAAAATCTTTTTTAGCATTCAATGCCCACTTATCAAATTTTTCAACATAAATAATATTTATAGCAACGACTAATATTTCTATCCCCAAAATAATAAATGGGTTGATCTTTTGAAAAACACTTACATACAACATACAAATAAGCATATTGATCCATAGGCTGAAAACATAATCGAATCCATTTGAAGAAATTGGTAGAATTATGTCTTCATTCATTAAATCTAACGCAATCTTTATGAACATAAGAATTAACGGAACTAAAACTCCCATCACAAATAAAATACTTTCCATATTTTGCTTCATATAAAATTCAAATTCCTTTCTGGTAATTTAGTTATTTTCGTCTACCACTCTAAACACAAATCCTCTACAATAAGGTTCTCCTTCTTCATAAATCATAAAATTTTCATGTACAATTGATGTATCGTATGTCCAGGAAATGATGTTGCCATTCTCGTCTTTATCCATGCACCATCTTGCTTCAAAACTGAAAACATTAGATCTTTCACAGTTGTGGACAAATCCACCTCCAGGAATAGCTTTTACATACAATCTTCCTCCATCGAAGCAATCTCCTTCATCTGTGATCGCTCCTTCGAGTTCCACAAGATCGTCCGATGCACCACTTACGATAACAAAACCATTATCTTTTGCTATCTGAAGTTCCTCTTTTGTAAACTGCGGATATCCATACTCTTTCCCATTTAACATTTTAGCGAATTCTTTTAATTCCATAATTTTTTTCTCCAATCTTTTTTTATTCTTTTTTCTTTGTTTTTGCTCCTTTATCCTTAATTCATTGATTATTATTAATATGTCAGAAAAAATAAAAATTGTTTTTGTGTTAATGCCAAAACCCAAATTAAAAAAGAGAAATGCAAAAGCTTTGGCAATAAATACCAGGGCTTTTGTACTGAATTGAATTTTTCCCATTCTCTTTTTAATTCCTGAATACTAATAATCGTATACTAAAATATCTAAGCCTTTATTTATTCCCTCTTTTTTATTGGAAACCCATTTATACCCATACACTAATATTGAAGAATAATAAGAATCGTCATCCAGAGGATAAATAGTATTGTTTTTCCAAGCACATTGACCGCAAAATCCTACAATGTGATTTTCCCCACAAGGTTCAATACAATATAATTACACTATATTAATATTCTTGTCTTTCCACATTTTGTTAAATGGAATTGGGGTGTCAAGCAATATAAAATCTTTATATCTATTATTTTCTTTTGTTAGATTTTGGAGATATTCTTTAGAAACCCCTTTAAAATTATTCATATTATCCTCTCCTCTATTTTTTATTTTAAAGCTCATATTTAATATGTCAGACATTATTAAGTTTTTTCGGTATAAGACGCCTCTCATTATGTCATCTCAGCTTTTTCATTCTTCGCTTCTGCAAACTTGACATATTATAAATAAACATCTATTTAAAAAATATATATTATATATGTACCGGGCAAAAAATGGACATGGCGAAAAATTATAAGAATACATCATTATTTTTATTGAAGACATAAAAAAGAGGATAAGAAATTGTTCCCATCCTCTACATGTCGTGTTTTTACGCTATTATTCTATTGAGTACGTTCCGTCAATGCTAAAATTGTTTCCTTTGAAAAATGTTAATGTTTCAGTAGCGTGATCATAATCAATGTTATATTTGTCGCCATTATACACAAAGCTTCTGGAATAACCATAATATTTCTGATCTAGTGTTGTTTTGTAATTGGAATAGCCATAATATTCCTGATCTAGCGTTGTTTTAACCGTCGATTCTATTTTTGCTTCTTTCCAACAAAATATAGAAATAACTAATAGCATAAACCCTAAAAGAAACAATATCATTCCTCCCATGACACCAGGCCGATACATAAACACTAAATAAATACTATATAAAGTAAATCCTATCCACGTTATTGCTGCAGCTATTGTTGCTATATTTAAAATTGTTATAATTGTTTCAATCGACATTTTGTTCTCCTTTGAATTTTATAAATCTTTGAATATATATTTGTTATGGATTATACAAGCTCGCTTATGCCTTCCCATAATTTATAATCATCTGGTACGACTCTCGCAAAATAATCGCCATGAGGGTGGAGGTCGTTATATTCATCAGCTTTTTTCTTTGCAGTTTCCTCATTGATATTGGCCGCTACCAAAATATCTTCTATGTATTCTCTATTGTAATTATCTACTAAAATTAATTTCGCCATATTATTTACTCACAACCTTTCTTTTATTTTTTATTTGGTGCAATTCTTATGATTTCCTTGCCACATTTTTCTGCGTATTTTACGCAATTTGCTGTTCCACCATTTGAGCCATCCCAGACAGCAATGATTTTATCAGCCAAATCAACCATATATTCATTTCTTTTCTGCATTAACCAAGGCTTGTACTCTTCATCAGATACTAGCTTAACAATATTTGCTTTTGAAAGGATCGCATTATATTGATCAACACTCTCTTTGATCCACTTACAAGAATGATTTTTACATGGAATTGCGCAATGCAACCTAATGTCATATCCTTCGTTTTTTAATTCCAACACTGTCGCAATTATTCTCTTTTAGAATCTTTTTGAACTGTTCTTTTAAATTCTGCCATTGAGGATTTGATAGATCGTATCCATACAATTTGTTTGGCCGATGGCCTGTTACGCACATTTTCATTTTATCTTTCCTTTCTTCTGTTTTCTTTTAAATAGTCAAAAATATATTTTTTAAGGTCTGATATCATAAGCCCAAATAAGATCTTTTACGATCAATCCATCTTCATAAGTTGCATACACTAGTCCATCTACGATATGTCTGTCTATAATTTTAAGAGCTTTTTCTATACGCTCCTGCTCTTTATACAGATCCTCCAGATCTTCTTTTCCTGTTTTCTGTGCTTCATAAATTCTAATCATAATTCGATCATGCGCATTATAAATTTTGTGCTGATTTTCTTCCCATCCGCAAACCGGATATAATTTTTTTCCTGTAACCTTATCTCTATAGATCTTTGCCATCATCTGACCTCCTAATATTCGCTGTGAGCTATCATAGCAATTTCTCTGAGCAATTCTGCTACACAGGTATTAAGATCTCCATCCTGCCAGCATTCATCTATTCCAATAATTCTGCCTGTCATATATTCATCATGCTCATTTCTTGCTGCCATAAAATCTGTATCAACTCCGCATTCAGCCACTCTGTCGCTCATTTTAATAGTAAAGTGACTATCTTCTGTATCACAATACTGCAAATATTCCCACCATACACGAATTTCATTTTTAAGTACATCTACTTTCCAATTCCAGTTTGGATCATTATTGCTGATTTCTCGAACAACTGTCTTTACTGTTTCTTTTACGTCCCTAAAATCTACTTTTCCTGCTTTCATTTTATTTTTTTTCATTCTATTTTTCTCCTATAATTATTTTATTTCTATCAATTGCCTGTTGATATGTTTTAATTCCTTTTTTTAACTCTAGAACAGCTTTTTGAAAAAATTTTTCTTACTTGCAAAGCATTGATAAAATCTTCGTTTGGTGAGATAACAAAACTTGGGCAACCTTATCTCTATGCATTAAATACATATCTCACTCCCCTTTTTCTCTTTTATTCCAAAAATAAATATTGCTATACCGATTGTCTAAGGCTATCATACAAATAGTTGTGTTTTCCAATGGATAAACGGCAATCTGGTCTTTGTTTGTTTTAAAGTTATTTAATGCAGCGTATAGAACACGGGCTTCTGTCATCCTGCCAAATTCATATTTTCTTTTTGTTAATCCTAATTTTTTAAAATTATATCATCCATTTCAATTTTAGAAGGAATAGCCGATCTTGCTTCTAATAATTCTTCTAAATCTTTAAGATCATAATTATTGCATTGTTTAACAATCAGATTGTCAAGACCGAGCAAAATTTCTGCCTGACAAATTTGCTGATTAGTTGAATGATCGTAAACCTCAATTAAATATGTTCCTTTACTTGTTTTTATGTTTTTTCATCTCCCGGGTTCTTATGCGTTTTACATATTTAATATGTCAGACAAATAAAAAAAAGAAAATTAAAGAAACTTTGAAAGTGATTAGATGAAATGAAGTTGTTCCAAAGAATAGCTTTACGGAATTTTCCTGAAAATAAATAAAGCCCTTGCATTTATAGACAGGTTATGCAGTGGCCTTATTTAAACATTATAGGTTTTTTAAATATTTAGTGTGCGAAACTCAACATATAGAACACCACACCAAAAGTCAATAAAAGGCAAATAGCTCCGACGATTTTGCATCCTGTGACATTCGGACCGTCCATTGAACTTAAATCAATGCCAAGATCTGCGATGGTTGCACCAACGAATAAAAGCGCAATAAGAATGATGAATCCTATGAAAAAATTTGTTGTACTATTTGTCATACTGATGATTAGATTATGCATACTTCTCTCCTCTCCTTATCTTTTGATGGATGATTTTAATACTACATACTAGAGATTAGCATACCGCTGATTAACATACCGCTCTATGCCCAACTATCATTTAAAGCAGCGCATGACAGTTCCGCCAAATTCGTTTCTACTGTTATTTTTGTTATTTGCGAAATATCTGAAATATAAGCGTCAACGGTTTTCCCCATGTACTGCATACAATCTCGGCAATAGTATTGTACATCTTTTGCCAGGCAGTACTGTCTAGGAATAGCTTCGTTGTTTTCGATCAAATATGATCCTAACAATTCTGCAAAAATTTCCTTTGAACTTGCTGTTTCAGCAGTTAAATTCAAACTATCCCATAAATCAGAACCCAAATATCGACTTCTCAATTGATGAAATGCCCACAGCCATTTAGGGTTTTCAGACAAATTTCCTAGATCCTCATCAACAAAATGTCCGATCTCATGCGGTAGCGCTTTATAAATTGCGGATTGTCTTGGATACAGGAAAATGATCTTGTTTTTATAATCTGTAATTCCATCAATTTCGTAAGGAACGTGATAAATTTCTTCTAAATGTTTTGTGTTTGTTATCTCAATTTTCCAATTGGCTTCAATCATTTTTTCGATAATTTCACTTGGAAAACCATTGATAACATCAATGGCAGCTTTTTTCATTTTTCCAAAGCTATCAAAATCTAAAACAGACTCTTCAAAAATATAATCCTGTACTGAATTGATTTTATATGTAAACTGAAGAATGCGTTCTGAATACTCTTTCATTATTGTGCCTCCCTGTTTAATCATACTTTTTCCTTTTTGTTAATTGGCGGTTAAGACCCGTGATTTTAACCATAGGTTATTGATTATTTATGTCTATATCATCATCCTTTACAATTATTTGAATTGTCTTTCTAAATAGCCCCTCTATAGAACAATCGCATACTAGCTCATTCCATAATTCTTGTCTGTTAGACAATTCTTCTAAAGTTCCAGACCAAACTGGTTTTCCCAACAATAATAGATTTTTTCTATTAACTCTCTGGTTTCCTTCCATTATAACCAGCATCTGAGCAGTCTTGTAGTCTAATCCGCTTTCAGTCAATAAATCCATTTTCTTGGATGCTATCATATGAGAACGGAATGCCTTACTGTTATGATATCTCTGTACATGTGCTTTCTCTGTCCAGAGTTCGCATTTCTTAAATCCGCAATTTAGCAAAAGGGAGGCGGCTTGTTTAATCGTTATATTTTTATCAAATAACATATTATATTGCCTTTCATTGTTACAGTTAATTTTGTAAAATTTCATCAACCAAAGTGAACAGTTTATGATTACATGTTTCCATACATCATAAGATTGCTTAACATCCAAAGTAACGGGGCGGCAATTACATATTGTCCCAATTCGCACTCAAGCAATGCATTTTCAGAAAAAATCAGCATATCGTCAATATAATCAGCCAGAGGATCTTTTTCTTTCTGCAAATCCTCCAAACTAAAGATCTCTAAATTAAAAATGCTTTCTGCACATGCCGGCGCTTCTCCAGTCTGCGGAACGTCTTCTGCGAATTTATACATTGCAGATCCTAGCTGCTGGAGCAAAACCTCCAACGCTTTTGATGTGTCAGCTAATTCTTCTTTTGTTTTGCATTTCCGGAATCGTTCAGCATATGTTTTACTGGCAAGAATTAACTGAGCGATCCTTGCTCGCGGAATTGGGCTGATCTGGCTAATCCCTGCTGCAATCATATACTGTTCGCAAGCTTGCATTTCTTTTTTATCAAACGCCTTCATCTCCTTTTCAAGCTCTTCTTCGCTTAACTTTTCAAAATAGGCGTTTTGAGCTTCAATATATTCTAATAATGTTTGATCGTTTTGAGCAGCAACAGGTTTCAGGATGCGATGATAACTAGAAATATTCTGCTGATTCTCGGCACCTTTTCCTACAATATAAAAATTTTTTCTTTCTTTTCTTTCTTTTCTCATGATTTTCTCCATACAAATTCTTTTTATTTTAATATGTCAGATCTTTCTAAGTTTTTTTCGGTACAACTATGCAATTGTACAATACTTTTGGTTTATGTTTTATTTAATGTTACACTGATGTGTTTTTTCTCTGCTTTTAGATTATAATTATATCTTACTCTAATGTCATATCTTAATTGCATTTCATGTTTTTACATCACATTATGGTGGATTTTATATTTTATTTTAATACTTGTGGCAAGCATCTGATATAATCCTTGTTATTTTTACTGCATTATAATGCTGTATTCTGCTTGAGACAATGCGAAGAATCTTATGATTGCATATAGGCATCTGACATTATTTTACATCATTATACAGGGGTATTTTATTCTAATTGTGTCCTCGGACAGTTATTATTGTTGTGCTAGATTGCGATTACTTATAGCCATTTTACGTCAGCTAATAGATGAGTTTATAATGTTTTGAATACTAAATTTAGGCATCATATTATCTTTTTCTTTACTTTTTACATCAACAAGTAGATGCATGAGTGCGTAAATATATAGGTGTATAAGCATATAAACGTATTAGGCAAAATTTGAACTGATCGCCAAATGGTTAGCCATTTATATTGTTTGCATATTCTATGCTTTTTCATTATTTAATTGGATGAATTTGTACAGAGCGTCATAACATCCTCGTAAATTCAATTATTTGCCCCGTAACAACATTTTTAAAGTCATATTAGAGGAACTATATTATCTATGCTAAAATAGCTTATTAAGGCAAATACAGCGTTATTTATGATATGCCGAGCAAATTCATTGATATGCTTGGCAGAAAAATTCTTATTTGCGGTCATTATTTTGAGATTTCTGCCATAATTTTAGATTCTTGCAACATTTTTTAATTTTGGCAGACTATTTCAGATTCTATTGCCGGTGCGGTCTTAATATTAAAATAGCTGCACATATTTGAGGTATTGCAAGGAGAATATTTATGTGCAGAAAAAGATTATATTTGCGCATCTAAGCCTTGCCGTCTGACCCA
>OMGH01000496.1_pt1 | contig 33232 bp, 29 predicted proteins | sample 1645841 | NCBI WGS metagenome assembly OMGH01 (sample SAMN00849584, study PRJEB25192) | human gut metagenome
CCATAATTGATGCAGGTTACAGACCGGGCAAGGATTTTATGATTTCCCTTGACGTGGCTGCTTCTGAGTGGAAGGGTGACAGGAAAGGTCATTATCGTATGCCGAAGAAAAATGTAGAAATGGACACAGATCAGCTTATTTCGTTGTGGGAAGATATCGTAACCAATTATCCAATTTTTTCAATAGAAGATCCACTGGATGAGGAAGATTGGGAAGGCTGGAAAAAAATAACCGCTGCCCTTGGCGACAAAATCCGATTAGTTGGAGATGATCTTTTTGTTACTAATGTGGCAAGGCTCAAAAAAGGAATTGATGAAAAGTGTGCTAACGCAATCCTTATAAAACCAAACCAAATCGGTAGTGTGATGGAGACAATCGAGGCAGTACGTATGGCACAAAGTCAGGGTTATATCGCCATAATGTCACATCGTTCGGGCGAAACGGAAGACACTACAATAGCCGACCTTGCCGTTGCCCTAAACACAGGCTATATCAAAACAGGAGCACCTTGCCGTGGTGAAAGAACTGCAAAATACAACCAGTTGATTAGAATAGAAGAAATGCTAACAATAAAATAACAGATAATTCCTGCTGATTTCGAAACGGAACTCTAATAATTTTACTTGATTTTACCATCTATATATGCTAGAATCATTATGTTTGAATGCGTTATAGGAGGTGGAGACTCATGACATTATTAAGAGTACTTACAGTAGTATTTGTATTAATATGCTTAGCAATAACAGTAGTAATCTTACTTCAGGAAGGAAAGCAGGCAGGATTAACTGGTGCAATCAGTGGTGCTGCTGACTCATATTGGGGAAAGAACAAAGGACGTTCTATGGAAGGAAAGCTTGAAAAAGCAACAAAGGTTTTCGTAGTATTATTCTTTGTAATCGCAATTGTACTTAATATGAAATTCTTAGGATATTAATTTGAAATAATAATTAGTCCATTAAAAGGTGTAGGTTTCTACACCTTTTTTCTATATAAACAAGAAAAACTATAAAAAATAGATACACAAGAGAAAAAAAGGATTATAATATCAATATAGAAACAAGACAAATTTAATAAAGTTATTAAAAGAAAAGAGCAAGGTTAATTTTTATTACAAGGTATGTGTCACACATACCATATAGGAGAATAATTATGAACGATATAATGGAGAAAAAGAAGAAGGTCATTCTCGAACTTATGAATGACAAGACATATATACCAATGAAGTTCAAGGAACTTGCAGTGGTTTTAAACATTGCAAAAGAGAACAGGGATCAGTTAGAGGAAGTGCTTTCTGAGTTGTTGGAAGAAAGAAAGATTTCAATAACCAAGAAGGGCAAGTATGTTATTACAAAGGAACATTATATAGAAGGTTACTTTATAAGTAATGATAGAGGTTTCGGCTTCGTTGAAGTTGAAGGACAGGATGAAGATTACTTTATTCCGGAGGATAAGGTTAACGGAGCTTTTCATCATGACATGGTTCTTATTCAGGTTGAGGATAGCCAGACAGGTAAACGTAAGGAAGCAAGAGTTGTAAAGGTGCTTTCACACGAGATTCAGCAGGTTGTAGGATATTTTCAGAAGTCAAAGAATTTCGGATATGTGCTTCCTGATAATCAGAAGATTGCTCAGGACATTTATATTCCGGGAAAAGATACTATGGGAGCTGTTACAGGTCATAAGGTTGTAGTTCAGATTACTGATTATGGTACTAACGGCAGAAAGCCGGAAGGCAAGATTATAGAGATAATTGGTCACATTAATGATCCGGGAGTTGACATTATTTCTATTGTAAAGAACTATGATATACCAACAGAGTTTCCGGAAGAAGTAATGAAGCAGATTGAGAATATTCCTGATGAAGTTCCGGAAGAAGACAAGGTTGGAAGAAAGGACATTAGAGATTGGCAGACAGTTACAATTGACGGTGAGGATGCAAAGGATCTTGATGATGCAGTTACTTTGACTAAAGAAGATGGAATTTACACATTAGGTGTTCACATTGCCGATGTATCACATTATGTAACAGAGAATTCACCACTTGACAAAGAAGCAGTGAAACGTGGTACAAGTGTTTATCTTGTGGACAGGGTTATTCCAATGATTCCACACAAGCTTTCTAACGGAATCTGCTCATTGAATCATGATGTTGACAGACTTGCTTTAAGTTGCATTATGAAGATTAACGAAAAAGGTGAAATTATTGACCACGAGATAGTGGAATCACTTATTAATGTTAATGAAAGAATGACATATACAGCAGTTAAGGAGATTATTGTTGATAAAAATCCTGAAACAATGGAGCGTTACAAGGATTTGGTTCCAATGTTTGAATTAATGGCTGAATTGTCTGAAATTCTTAGAGAAAGAAGATACAAGAGAGGGGCAATTGATTTTGAATTCCCTGAATGCAAAATTAAATTAAATCAAGGTGGAAAGCCTATTTCGATTGAGCCTTATGACAGAAATAAGGCAACAAAGATTATTGAAGATTTTATGTTGGCAGCTAACGAAACAATAGCTGAAGATTTTTATTGGAGACAGCTTCCTTTCGTATACAGAAATCATGAAGAGCCTGATATGGAAAAAGTTTCACAGCTTACAACATTTATAAACAACTTTGGATATTCTGCAAAAATGTCAAAAGAGCAGATTCATCCAAAGGAACTTCAGAAATTATTAAAGAATATTGAAGGGACTCCTGAAGAGGCACTTATTAGTAGAATTACTCTTCGTTCAATGAAGCGTGCAGAATATACTCCTGAGTGCAAGGGACATTTTGGATTGGCAGCTAAGTATTATTGTCATTTTACTTCACCAATCAGAAGATATCCCGACCTTCAGATTCATAGAATAATTAAGGAAGCTTTAAATAATAAGCTTACAGACAAGCATATTTCTCACTTTAATCATATTTTGCCGGAGGTTACAAAGAACTGCTCAATTACTGAAAGAAGAGCAGATGATGCCGAGAGAGATACTGAGAAGTTAAAAAAGGCTGAATATATGATGGGATATATTGGCGAAGAATACGAAGGAGTAATTTCCGGGGTAACAAACTTTGGAATTTATGTTGAACTTCCTAATACAGTTGAAGGTCTTATTCATGTTTCAAATATGATGGATGACCATTATATTTATGATGAGAAGACTTACTCAATGACAGGTGAGAGAACTAAGAAGACATACAAGCTAGGTCAGAAAGTAAAGATTAGAGTAGAAGCGGCCGACAAGGTTGCAAGAACTATTGATTTTAGTTTAGCAGAATGATAGATTTTGCTTATCAAAAGAAAGAATTTTATTTTATAAGAATAATAGAGTTTATTTTATCATAATAAAGGAGATGTAATGGCAAAAGGTTCAGTTAGAGTTATAGCAAGTAATAAAAAAGCCAGACACGACTATTTTATAGAAGATACTTACGAAGCAGGGATTGTGCTTCACGGTACAGAAGTTAAGTCGCTTAGGCAGGGACATTGTAGTATTAAAGAGTCTTTTGTAAGAATAGACAATGGCGAAGTTATTATTTATGGAATGCATATTAATCCTTATGAAAAAGGAAATATTTTTAATAAGGATCCATTAAGACCAAAGAAACTTATGCTTCATAAATATGAAATTAATAAATTAGTTGGAAAGCTTAACGAAAAGGGATTGACATTAGTACCTTTACAGGTTTATTTTAAAGGAAGCCTTGTAAAAGTTGAGATTGGCCTGGCACGAGGCAAGAAGTTATATGACAAGCGTCAGGATATTGCAAAGCGTGACATGAAGCGTGAAAATGAAAGAGAATTTAAGCATATTCTTAAGGGGTAATAAGCAATTAAGAATATGTTTGAAAGATATAACAGAATTTAATAGCATACTTAAATGATAAATACGGATATGTAATGGATTATGTATCAGACAGCAGGAAGGAGAATATGATGTATTCAGAGTCATTAGTTAAGTTAGGAAAGGTACGTTCAGAAATCAGAGAGATTTTTGAATATGGTAATAAGCGTAAGGCAGAAATAGGAGCAGAAAATGTATTTGATTTTAGTATAGGAAATCCAAGCGTTCCGGCTCCAAAGATTGTTGATGACACTATTAAGGATTTGGTTGACAATTTTGATTCAGTGGCACTTCACGGCTACACATCAGCACAGGGTGATGCTCATGTAAGACAGAGTATTTCAGATTACATTAATGGTAGATTTGGAACTAAGCTTACAGCTAATCATATTTATATGACATGTGGTGCTGCATCATCACTTACTATAGTTTTAAATGCTATTATGTTACCGGGAGAAGAATGTATTGCATTTACACCTTACTTCCCTGAATATGGCGTTTTCATTGAAAGAACAGGTGCTAAGCTTGTTGCAGTTCAGTCAGAAGATAAGACTTTCCAGATTGATATGGAGAAGTTTGAAGCTGCAATTAATGAAAAAACTAAAGCAGTTATTATTAATTCACCTAACAATCCTTCAGGTGTTGTTTACACAAAGAAAACAATTGAAAAAATGTGTGACCTTTTAAGAAAGAAAGAAAAAGAATACGGTCATAGCATTTTTGTTATTACAGATGAACCATATAGAGAATTGGTTTATGATGATATTGAAGTTCCATACATAATTAATTATTATCACAATACTTTTGTATGTTATTCATACAGCAAGGCTTTGTCACTTCCTGGTGAACGTATTGGTTATATTGCCGTTTCACCGGATATGGATGATGAAGAAGATGCTTATGCAGCAGTTTGTGGTGCAGGAAGAGCTTTAGGTTATGTTTGTGCTTCAAGTATGTATCAGAGAGTTATTGAAAAGTGTCTTGATGCTACATCAGATATTTCAATTTATAAGACTAATAGAGATCTTTTATATAACAGCTTAACAGGGATGGGTTACCAGTGTGTTTACCCTGATGGAGCTTTTTATTTGTTCGTTAAGGCAATGTGTGATGATTCACATGAATTCTGCGAAAAGGCTAAGGAACATGAATTATTATTAGTTCCTGCAGACAGTTTTGGTACACCGGGATATATAAGGGTATCTTATTGTGTACAGACTAAGCAGATTGAAGATGCTTTGCCTGCATTTAAGAAGTTAGCTGAAGAATACAAATAAGTTGTAAAACATTACAGGCTTCAATTTGGATTTTAAAGACTAATATTGTATTTACAAATTAGATTAATTATAAAGGTTGAAAGAATGTCTTGGATTTGCTTAAGATGAATTTCAACCTTTAGTTTTGCAAAAGAAAGGCAAAGGTAGTTAAAATGAGTGGACAGTATAGCTGTGAGTTTTGTAGTAACTATGTTTATGATGAAGAATATGAAGAGTACGCCTGTGTTGTAAGCATGGATGAAGATGACCTTGCAATGCTATGCAGTTTAAAAAGGCAACATGTCCATATTTTTCATATGGTGATGAATATAAGCTTGCAAGAAAGCAGTAGAGGTGAACATGAATCAGCAGACTTATAGGAAAATAACAGATGGCATAAGGAGATTAGAAAATGGCGAGAAAATAGTTCAGTTTATTAATTCCATTGCCACAAAAATTGTATATATGGCGTATGTTGTTGGCATTATAATTCTTTTTGATGAGAAAAATAAAGGACTTGCAAGGTTTGTGGCTGTAACAGCCATAAGTTTTATTCTTGTAAGCATTGTCAGAAGATTTATTAACAGTGAGCGCCCATATACTATGTATGATTTTAAGCCTATTATAGAAAAGAATAAAAAAGGGGAGTCTATGCCTAGTAGACATGTTTTTTCTGCGTTTATCATAGGAATGGCTTTTCTTTACATAGGAGAGATTCCACTTGGAATAATTGTTTTTGTTTGCGGTTTGATTATTGCAATTGTAAGAGTTATAAGCGGGGTTCATTTTCCTAAAGATGTTATTGTAGGTGCATTGGTAGGGATTCTGTGCGGTGTAGTAGGATTCTTCACATTTTAGAGTTGAGGGAGTTCAAAGCAGGTCTCAAATCGCACAATAAATGTTTAAAATGGGAGTTTAAGTATGGAAGCAAAATTTTTTGACGCAAAATTAGTTTTGCAGTATTTACATAAGAAGAGGTATTAAATTGGAAAAACAAAATAAATTTGTAAAGGATATGACTAAGGGAAATCCGATGCAACTGTTAATTCAGTTCTCCCTTCCCCTTTTAGTAGGAAATATATTTCAGCAGTTGTACAATATGGTGGATTCCATTATTGTAGGTAACTTTGTTGGGGCGAATGCGTTAGGCGCAATCGGTACAACTAATTCACTTAATTTTTTCTTTTTCTCATTGGTAGCAGGACTTTCAGTAGGTATTGGTATTATTGTTGCCCAGTATTTTGGTTTTGGCGATGAAGAAAAAGTTAAGGATGCAATCGGAAATTCAATTTGGATTATTACAGTATGTTCTGTAATTATGGCAATTATTGGTTTTGTAACTGCAAGACCTATTCTTGTTTTGCTTGACACAGACCCGGTTATTCTTAATGATGCAGTGGCATACCTTAAGGTAGTATCAATTGGTATTGTGTGTGTAGGTTTTTATAATGGCGTGTCAGGTATACTTAGAGCATTGGGAGATTCAAAGACACCTTTGATTTTCCTTATTGTGGCAAGTGTTTTAAATGTTATATTGGACTTGATTTTTGTATTAAGCTTTGGCTGGGGCGTTGTTGGCGCAGGTGTGGCAACGGCTTTTTCACAGCTTATTTCAGCTTTGGCATGTATTATTTATGCATACAAGAGTAATACATATTTTAAATTAAAAAAGAAAAACATAAAATTAAATGGCAGTATTATTAAGAAAAGTTGCAAATTAGGTATTCCGGTAGCTTTGCAGAACAGTTTGATTGCATTTTCATTAATTGTTTTACAGAAAGTTGTTAACGGTTACGGAGCTACATTTACAACAGCATTTACAGTTGTTTCAAGAATTGAAACTTTGGTTCAGCAGCCTTTTATGTCTCTTGGTGCAGCAGTTTCAACATACACAGGGCAGAATATTGGCGCCGGGCTTAAAGACAGAGTTAGAAAAGGATTTAATTCTGCAACATTGGTAAGCTCAATTTTTGCGCTGGCAGTTGGTGTGGTTTTCTGGATTTTTGCACCGTCAATTGCGTCCATATTCGGTAAAGATGCAGATGTTATAAGAATTGGTGCAAACGGTTTAAGAATTACATGTTGTTTTTATATTTTCTTAGGACTTATTTATACAACAAGAAACGTGTTAAACGGTGCAGGAGATGCTATGTTTTCACTGTTTACGGGAATCGTTGAGTGTATTGGAAGAGTGGGATTTGCTTATCCTATGACGCTTATACCTTTTATGGGAAAATACGGCGTATTTTATGCAACAGGTTTAACATGGTTTTTGAATGGTATGTTTAGCCTTATAAGATATAAACGTGGAAAATGGAAGAAAATTGACGTTATAAGTAAGGTTAAGTAATAAGAATTAATTCTGTTTAAGGTGTTAGTATGGATAAATCAGTATATTTTTATTAAGATATTATTTGAAAAGATTCAGCAGAAATTTCATTTTTATTGAAAAAGACCGGAGGTGAAAAGATGTACGAAACAGAACAGGAAATTGAAAAAGTAATATTGGTAGCAGTTTGCTCTAATCCTAATCAGGACCCGGAGGAATCATTGGATGAATTGGAGGAGCTTGTAAAAACAGCAGGTGCCACAGTTGTAGGTAGAATGATTCAGAATCTGGAGCACGCAAGCAGTGCAACCTATATCGGTTCAGGTAAGGTTGAAGAATTAAAGGATTTGATTTGGGAAACAGAGGCCACAGCAGTAGTTTGCGATGATGAATTAACTCCGGCACAGTATAAAAATCTGGAAGATGAATTAGATGTTAAGGTAATGGATAGAACTTTAATCATTCTTGATATTTTTGCAGGCAGGGCAAAGACGGCAGAAGGTAAGATTCAGGTAGAGCTTGCCCAGCTTCGTTACCGTTCCACAAGACTTATTGGTATGAGAAATCTTTCACGTCAGGGTGGTGGTATCGGTACAAGAGGTCCCGGAGAAAAGAAGCTTGAAGTTGACAGACGATTAATCAGGGATAGAATTTCCCAGTTAAAATCTCAGGTGGAAGATTTAGAAAGCCATCGTCAGGTTACAAGAGCAAGAAGACAGGAAAATCCTGTGCCGGTCATAGCCATTGTAGGTTATACTAACGCAGGAAAATCTACATTACTTAACACTCTTACAGATGCAAGAGTGTTGGAAGAAGATAAGCTTTTTGCCACACTTGATCCGACAACAAGAAATTATAAATTACCTGACGGTCAGGAAGTTTTGCTTACAGACACAGTAGGTTTTATCAGAAAGTTGCCACATCATTTAATTGATGCTTTCAGAAGTACTTTGGAAGAAGCAAAATATTCAGACATTATAATTCACGTTGTAGACAGTTCTAACCCTGTAATGGATAAGAATGTTCAGGCTGTTTATGATACATTGAAGAATCTTGAAGTTAAGGACAAAATTATAATTACTGTATTTAACAAGATTGATAAGCTTGAAGAAAAACCTATAATGAAGGATTTTAATGCAGATTATACGGTGGAAACTGCAATTAAGAAGGGAATAGGCTTGGATGAATTAAATGAAATAATTGAAAAAGCATTAAAGTCAATGCGTATTCATATTGAAAAATTATTCCCTTACACAGATGCTGGAAAGCCGGGACTTATTAGAAAATACGGTCAGTTAATCAAAGAAGAATACAGAGAAGATGGTATTTTGGTGGAGGCTTATGTACCTTCAGAATTAATGGATAGATTATAGTAAGAATTGAAACAGGTACAGTATAGTTAGGTATGGGGAAAAGTAGAAAATAGTAAAGAGATATTGTAAGAAGAATAGAAAAATGAAGCAGAAGGCTTTTCATTGGAAAAATCCAGTGGAGAGCCTTATTTTATGGAATGAAAAATAGAATAATTTACCACTTTACAAACATACGTTCGAGATGTATAATTGCATTATCAAAAGAGTAATTATTTAGTTATGGTTTAATATTATGAAAAGAAAATATATTTGTATAGATTTAAAGTCTTTTTATGCTTCAGTAGAATGTGTTGAAAGAGGACTTGATCCTATGACTACAAGATTGGTTGTGGCTGATATTGGGAGAACAGAGAAGACTATATGCCTTGCCATTACGCCGGCGATGAAGGCATTAGGGATTAAGAACAGATGTAGAATATTTGAAATTCCAAAGGGGATTGACTACATAGTGGCAATGCCAAGAATGCAGAAGTATATTGATTATGCTGCAGAGATATATGGAATATACCTTAAATATATCTCGAAGGATGATATTCATGTATATTCAATTGATGAAGCTTTTATGGATGTTACTGATTATTTAAACTTATATAATTTGACAGCCAGAGAATTAGGGCAGTTAATTATGAATGACATATATAATAGTCTGGGAATTAGAGCAACCTGTGGGATAGGCAGCAATCTTTATCTTGCAAAGATTGCCTTGGACATAACAGCTAAGCATTCTAAGAACTTTATTGGGGAATTAGATGAAGAAAGCTTTAAAAGCAAGTTGTGGAATTATAGACCATTGACGGATTTTTGGAGAATTGGCAGTGGCATAGCAAGAAGACTTGATTCTTATGGGATAATGACCATGGGTGATATTGCAAAGTGTCAGGAAGATTTTTTATATAATATTTTTGGTATAGATGCAGAATTGCTTATTGACCATGCATGGGGAAGAGAGAGTACAACAATAAAACAGATTAAGGCTTATAAGCCGGGGAGTAATAGTATTTCAAGTGGTCAGGTTTTGGCTTGTGATTATAATCATAAGGATGGTGAGATTATTATAAAGGAGATGGCAGATATGGTATGCCTTGAAATGGTGGAAAAGAACCTTATTACAAAATCATTGACGCTTCATGTAGGATATTCTAACAGACTAAACAGGAAGGCAGCCCACGGAACGGTAAGTCTTGATTTTGAAACGAATTCTGATTTGGTAATAATTCCGGCAGTAGTTGATTTGTACAATAGAATTGTGAATCCTAATTTTCCTATTAGAAGAGTTAATTTAACCTGCAACGGTGTTGTGCAGGAAGAGTGTAGGCAATATAGCTTTTTTGTGGATATAGGAGAACTTGAAAGAAATAACAAGATTCAAAAAGCAATGATAGAGATTAAAAACAAATATGGTAAGAATGCAATTGTAAAGGGAATGGATTTACAGGATAGGGCAACTACAATGGAAAGAAATGAGCAAATAGGAGGACATAGAGCAGGAAGGGAATAACAATGGCAGGAAGACCTAGAACTAAGATGAGCATAGAAAACAGAGCCAAACAATTTATGCCTTTTGCAGCATTGAAAGGTTTGCCTGATGCTTTGGCGGCAAAGGAGAAAATAGTAGTTAAAAAAATTGAACTTTCCAGTGACATGGAAGAAGAATTGAACCGAAAAATGCACGGACTATGCAAAGGGATGATTGCTACAGTAGTTTATTTTGAAAATTATGAATACCTTAAGGTTACAGGGATGGTGGCAAAGATTGATATTGATAATAGAGTACTTCAGATAGTTGACCATAAGATTAGTTTTGAAAATATTTATACTTTAGATTATATTATAAGTTATGGTATTGAAAAATAGAGAGTACCTAGATACAAAGTATTGAAAGAATATATTTTTAATTAATAGGAAATGAATTTCACCGTGGGGCAGATATGCTTGGTTGGACATTGGAAGAATTAATAGAAAATACCATTGAGGCATTAAAGACATTTAGACCGTAAAGAGTTAAGAATATAAAACATAAAGAGTACAGAATATAAAAAATAAAAAAGTATACTATAAGTATATGTGTATGTGGTCTTCATATTCACAGCATATACTTATAATATATTTAATAAAAAATTCTATTGAAAATATTTATGTTTTTTGAATCAAATTATATTTTAAATATTGTTGTTGCAATGTTAAAGTATACAATAATGGAACAAGTATCTACTAATGTTGTGATTAATGGTGAAGCCATTAATGCAGGATCAAGGCCTATCTTCTTAGCAAATAGTGGAAGAGTGCAGCCTATGATTTTTGAAAGAGTTACAGTTACTATTAATGACAGGGCAATTACTATTGCAAGTCCGGAATTGTGATATTCAATGAATATTCTAAGTCCGTTGGCTGTAGCAAGAACAATGCCTACAATAATAGATATCTGAAATTCCTTAAAAACTACACGGAAGAAGTCACCAAAATGTACTTCGTCCAAAGCAAGACCACGGATTATAAGTGTTGAGCTCTGTGAACCACAGTTTCCGCCTGTATCCATAAGCATTGGAATAAAGGAAACAAGAAGTGGAATTGCAGCAAAAGCATTTTCATATTTTGTAATAATGCTACCTGTTATAATTGATGAAAACATAAGTACAAGTAGCCATGGGATTCTTCTTTTGGCGTGAGCAAACGAAGAAGTTTCAAAATATGTTTTCTCACTTGGAGCAACGGCAGCCATTTTTGTAATATCTTCTGTAGCTTCATCGATTACAACATCCATGGCATCGTCAACAGTAACTATGCCAACAAGTCTGTTGTCTGTGTCAATAACAGGAAGTGCAAGAAGGTCATATTTTCCAAAAAGTCCAGCAACTTCTTCCTGGTCAGTGTGAGTTGAAACAGAGATAAGTTCAGTTTCCATAATGTCTTTTATGAGAGTATTGTCATCTGAAGTCATTAAGTCTTTTGCAGAAACAATACCAATGAGTTTGCGCTGCCAAGTTACGTAGCAGGTATAGATGGTTTCTTTATGAATACCTGTTTCTTTAATATGGTTCATTGCTTTTGCAACAGTCCATTCAGGACTTAAATCAACATATTCAGTTGTCATAATGCTGCCGGCACTATCGTCAGGATAGTTAAGCAGCTGATTAATAATGTTACGCTCGTTCTGTGGAGTAACATTTAATATACGTGTAACAAGGTTAGCAGGAAGTTCCTCTAACATATCAACCGTATCATCCATATAAAGGTTGTCTAACAGTTCACGTAATTCTTTTTCAGAAAAGATTTCCACAAGTGTAGACTGCATTGAGCCGTTCATATTAGAAAAAACTTCAGCAGCCTTATCTTTTGGAACAAGTCTGAAAACAATTGCTATTTCTTTGTCATCTAACTGTGAAAGCAGTGAGGCAATGTCTACTGCATTCATTGTCATTAAATCTTCTTTTAATTCTTTGAAGCGACGTTCTGACAGAAGTCTGATAAATAATTCTTTTTTCATTTTCATAATACACATACCTCCGAATAATTAAATTTTTAAGCATTATAAAACAATGGGCTCCAGAATTCATAACCTCACCACCTTTCGTTGATTAAAATCACTACTTTAAGAATATAGGAAACATTACAAATGCAATCTTTTTTTAAAATTTCAAACAAAATAAAAATCCTCCAAAGCCTGAGCAATGAAGGATATAAATCACAAATAAAATCACCGTTCAAGCTTTAGCATCATAGGGCGTATATTAATTGCATTAGGTTATGCCTTAACGACACATCCTGCTAACCAACTAATTGTGTCTCCACAATCTCGCGGCAGCAATCTTAGGATTAAACCGAATCCCTATGGTAACCTCACCTACCGATAAAGTAGTTATATTTTCTTTTCGGACTCATAATACATTCAAAAAATAGAAAAGTCAACCCCTTTTTGATAAAAATGTGAGAAAAATATAATGTGAAGAATAAAATTTTAATATGCAGAAAAGTGGAAGCCATGCGCAGAAAAATTGTGGGCGGAGAGTAAGAAGAGCAGATAATAGCCCTTGACAAAATTTAACAAAAATACTAAACTAACATATGAATTTAATATATTCATTCGCTAGGGGTGCCTGAAGGCTGAGAGATTTTATCAACCCTTATTACTTGATACGGTTAATACCGTCGTAAGGAAGCACTATGTTGGTTAATTATCCTCTGGCGATTTGCGTATAATCTAAGGAGGATTTTTTTATGGAAAAAACAAAAACATCTACAACGATAGTTGAGTGTGCAATTTTAATTGCTATGGCATTTGCATTAAGTTTTATCAAGATTATTGATATGCCTTATGGCGGCTCAGTAACAGCAGCAAGCATGGTGCCTATTATTGTTGCAGGATACAGACATGGTTTAAAATGGGGACTTTTAACAGGCTTTACATATAGTATTTTGCAGTTGTTAATGGGACTTGCCAACGTTTCATATGCTACATCATGGGTTGCAGCAGTTGCGATTATTTTGCTTGACTATGTTGGAGCTTTTACAGTTTTGGGACTTGTAGGAATTTTTAAGAAAAACAAGAATCAGACACCTGTTTTGGTAATCGGAGCAGCAGTTGTTTGTGTTTTAAGATACATTTGCCACGTAATTACAGGTTGTACTGTGTGGGCAGGAGTTTCAATTCCAACAGCAGACGGAATGGCATATTCATTAGTTTACAACGCAGCATATATGATACCTGAAACAGTAGTGACAGTATATGTGATTGCACTTATTTCAAATGCAGTGGATTTAAGAGTGGAAAAGCCGGTAACAAAGAAAAAATCAGAAAACGTTATGGCAATCTTAAATGGAGCATTGGTATTCGGCATTGCAGTTTTAATTGACTTCTTATATTTGTTCCAGCAGATACAGACAGAAGAAGGCTTTGATATTACATTAATTGTTAATTCAAACTGGGGACTTGTAGCAATTATCACAGTAGTAGGCGTGGTAGTTGGAGCTATAGTATATTTTGGAACAAAAATTGTAAGTAGAAAAAAAGCATTGGCTTAGAATTGAAGTGTAAAAGAACTAAAGCTGAAGTGTAGAAGTACTAAATTATGAAAGAACTAAGATTGAAGTACAAGAGTATTGAATTATAAAAGAGCTAAAGTTGAAGTACAAGAGTATTGAATTATAAAAGAACTAAAGTTGAAATACAAGAGTATTGAATTATTAAAGCGCTAAAGTTGAAATACAAGAGTATTGAATTATTAAAGCGCTAAAGTTGAAGTACAAGAGTATTGAATTATTAAGGCGCTATAAATGGAGATTAAGAAAGGCTTGTTGGGTAAAACTGACAAGCTTTTTTTAAAACAGGAAAATCTTATTGATAGAAGATATCCAAATCCAATCGAGGTGTGAAAATGGAGAATTTCCTTAAAATAATAAGCTTTTAGGAAGAATTTTTTACAATTATACAAGCTTTTGTAGAAAGCATTTAAGTAAAATTTCCACCATTATCACATTTTAATATTACAATATAGTATGTGATATAATATGAAGCATAAATTAGATACTCGTACCCCAAAAAAATGAAAAATGAAATGTCGGGGTACGTTTCTTACAAACTTAAACTTTATGTTGCATAAAATAAGCAGAGGTTTGAAAATATGTACCCCAAAAAACAAGAAAAAGTATATAGAGGGGTACAGTCACATATTACATATACAGTATGTTGTGAGAAAGAACGCGTTAATTTGAAAAACGTACCCCGATAATTAAAGAAATTTATATTTTGGGGTACATCACCACAACATTTAAGAAAAAACAATAATGTTGTGGTAAAATTATGAAAATACGTCAGAAATTCCAAAATGAAAACACCCTGAATAATATAGACAATCATCCAGGGTAGTAAAAAATCTTTTTAATAGTGATATACTTTTCTTTGCTTTATAAAGAATGTAGCTGTGAAGCATAGTGTAAGAAGTTCAGCCATTGCCACGGCAATCCATATTCCATTGATTCCAAAGATTGCAGGAAGTATAAGGATTGCTGCAATCTGGAAGATAAGTGTTCTAAGAAATGAAATGGTTGCTGAAATAAGTCCATTGCTTAGTGCAGTAAAGAAAGCTGAACCATAAATGTTAAAGCCGTTAATAAGGAATGTTATACAGTAAATTCTAAAGCCATGTCTTGTAAGTAGGAACAGGTCGTGGTCGTAACCTACGAAAATTGTTGCCAAAGGCGTTGAAATAACCTGAGCAAGAACAAACAGACCAACAGCCCAAATGCTTATAAGAGACAAACTCTTTTTTGACATGTTTTGTAATTCTTTATTATTTCCGGAACCGTAATTGTAGCTAATAATTGGCGCACTACCAATAGAGTAGCCGATGAATATGGCAACAAAAATAAAACTTACATACATAATTGTTCCATAAGCGGCAACGCCGTCTTCTCCTGTAAACTTCAAAAGCTGAATGTTATAAAGTGAGTTAACAACTGAGTTTGAAAGGTTTGTCATAAGTTCGGAAGAACCGTTGGTACAAGTCTTAAGAAGAATTGAACCATTAAATTTGGTTCGACCAAGTTTAAGCAGACTTGAGTTTTCCCTTGAAAAATAAAATATAGGGAAAAGTCCGCCAATAAACTCGCCACAAACAGTTGCAATTGCGGCTCCTGCAAGACCAAAGCCAAGTACGGCAATAAAAAGATAGTCAAGAACCATATTTGTTACGCCGGCATACACAATAACAGCAAGTCCTAATTTGGGTTTTGTGGCAGTTACAAAAAAGCTTTGGAAAACATTTTGAAGCATAAAAGCTGTCAAAGAAATAAAAGTAATACGTCCGTAAAGAACACAGTTTTCCAACAATTCACCTTCAGCGCCCAAAAGAATGCTGACAGGACGAACCAAAAACATTCCTAAAATGGAAAGGATTAGTCCACCAATAATAGTTGTGTAAACGATTAATGAAAAATATTCGTTGGCTTTTTCAGGTTTTCCTTCACCAAGAGTTTTTGCAACAATGGCGCTGCCACCGGTTCCCATCATAAATCCCAAAGCGGTAAGCCCCATAATAAAAGGCATAATAAGATTGATTGAAGCAAAAGCTGTTTTTCCAACAAAGTTAGAAACAAAAAGTCCGTCAACAACGCCATAGATAGATGTAAAAACCATCATGACAATAGAAGGAAAAACAAACTTAAGCAGTTTTCCATAAGTAAAATGTTGTGCTAATTTAGTATCCATAAAATCTCCATTCGTAAATTAAAGTTCCTTAAATTTATTTTTCAATGCATTATTATACTTCTCGTAAAGTTCAAGCATTAAACGGCATTCTTCATCGGTCATACATAGAAATGCTTCGTTTTCTTTTTTTATAATAGGATAAATTTTTTCATCCAAAAGCTGCCTGCCCTTATCTGTAAGAAAAATCTGCATAACCCTGCCTTTTCCCGGCTTAAAAGTTAAGTAGTTAAGACTTGCCATTTTTTTAATGGAAGAATTAACAGTCTGCTTTGAAAGGCATGAATATTTGCAAATATCACTCTGGGAACAACCATCGCCTAGGTCAACAATAGAATACAAAATGTCAAAGGCGCTGTCTGAAAGCCCCATTTTCAGAGTGGCTTCGTGATAAATTTCATTAAACTCTTTGTATATGTGGTTAAACATAGAAAGAGCAGGACTCATTTTATTTTCAAAAGATTTATTCATAATAAAATAAGCGATGAAAAACATCGCAACCTCCTCGTGTTTATAGTCCGAAATCATACTTAAAAAAAGTATAGTCCGAAATCGGACATAAGTCAAACGATTTTTAAGAAAAATAAAAATAAATTGCCTTTTTGTAGTTAAATACATATAATATAAGTACAAAGGGGTATAGCTTGCACAAATAAATTAAGATAAAGGAGTGAAAACATATTAAAGCAATACTTATCCCGTTAGGAACGTTAATATATGAACAAAGATTTTTTTTCAAAAGAGAGATTTAAATACATAATAATTTTGGCACTGTTCAATTATATTTTTCTTGGAACAGAATATTTATTTGATAATATTGTGGGAGACATAAAGCCACAGTCAGTTGTTACTGCGCAAAGCTACATTTTGGGTGCAAGTGTATTGGGCTTTTTATTTTTTGCCATTATAAAAAAATATATAAATAAAAAATTAAAGTATGGCTTATTGTCAGCGTTTGTCGTAGTGGAAACGTTGCTTTTTGCGCTTATGGAGTATAGTGAAAGTTATGGATTTGTGGTAATCACAGGTTGCGTGATGTTTGCATTATTTGGAGTAATGGGCAGCGCAGTTTATTATATTGCATCGGTTTATTTAAAAAGAAACAGAAATGTTGCAAGCACAATAGGTTTGGCGTATGGTCTGGGAATAATGTTTCAGTTCGGTGACAATAATATTGTTGCTTCGAAAATTGCAAGATTGATAATTTTTGCGATTGTGCTTGTTGTATGGATTGCCATAATATTAAACTTATATTTAGAAGAAAATGCAGAATCCCAAAATGAAAAATCAAGAAAAGTGAAATATGAAAAGACAGCTTCAAAAAATATTGAATGTAAAAACACAGCTTCAAAAAATGCAGAATATAAAAACAGCCGTATAACAGCAATTGTTCTTATAATTACAATAATGCTTATGGCATGTATTTTTTCAACCCTTGACAATATTGTCACATATTATCATTCAAAGGGAATAATGGATATTGGGCAGTATCCAAGACTGCTTTTGGCAATTAGTGGCGTTGTGGCAGGAGTTTTATTTGACTTAAAAGAAAGAAAACTAATGTGCCTAATAATGTATAGCGTAACGTTGCTATCAACAATATGTATGCTGGTAATAACAATGGGCGAGCCTTTTATAATCGGATTGGTTGTGTTTTACTTATCAGCAGGTTTCTTCTCTGTATTTTTCACTATAGCTTTTGTGAATTTATCATTTGAAATGAAAACCCCGGAACTTTGGGCAGGAATGGGAAGAGCGACCAACAACCTTTGCGCGGCATTAATGGGAACGGTATTTTTCTCATTATTTAATTCAACAAATATGCTTAGCAACAGCATTGTCATAATTATTTTGTTTGTTTTTGTAAGCATTTTTATGGCAATTTATTATGGAAAAAATTCGAAAAAAAGTTACGTTGGGGAAAGTTTGGAGAGCGATGACAACAAAATGGAAAATTTTGTACAGCAGTTTTCTTTGTCAAAAAGAGAGTGCGAGGTGCTTGAGACTTTGCTTAAGTCGGACAAAAATGTAAAAGAGATTGCACAGGAACTTTATATTTCAAGAGCGGCTTTGTATAGGCACATATCAAATATGAACGAGAAGACTGACACAAAATCAAGAGAAGGTCTCATAAAATTCTATTATCAATGGGAAAAAAGTGGGAAAAATTAACTTTGAGACATATGTAAACTTAAAATAAAAGCCTAAATATGGCACATTATTCATAGATTCTATTGGAAAAGTTTGAAAGGAGTAATCTATGAAGAAATTTTTAAGTTTATTGTTAAGTATTGGATTGGTTATAGGAATGGTTCCTATGAATGTGATGGCACAAAACGGACCGTGCCAGGATGAGTACCCACCGGCGTATATTGAATTTTTTGACGGTGAGAATGGAACTTATATTTATTCTACTTTTTCTCAGGATCAGATTGGAAAAATTAAAGGTGTAAGTTACGACAAGGCAAGCAACACTCTTACATTAGATAATGTAAAAAGAGACGAAAAGCTAATTACGAATGTAATGGGCGACGATTTCAAGATTCTTTTAAAAGGTGATAATTCCCTTAAGTCGATTATTGTCTGGGGTGACGGTTATGGTGGAAATCTTACAATAACAGGCGATGGCAAACTTACTCTTAATAGTGAAAAAACAGAGAACACGGCAATAACTATTCAGGCTGAATATACTGAAGGCAAGGTTAAAATAGAGAAAAATGTTCATATGGAGATGTATGCCAAAGAAGGTTATCCTATTATTGAAATTGTAGGTGCGAACAATTCTGATAAAGACAAAGCAGTTGTAATTGATGGCAAGGTAACACAAAATTATGAAGTGGAACAACATATTACCGAAGTGACAAATAATGTGTATGTTGTGGCAAAGGATTCAACAGCCAGATGTTATTTTACTAAGTTTGAAAAAAACGGCAAATATTATGGTGGACGCAGCAAATTTGATGATAATTTTAAACTCACAGGCCGTTACGATATGTTTGAAATAATTGAAGATGAAGAGTTGGGCTATGTTGCAAGGCAAATTGAAGACCAAAGTAATATTGTGCCTGAAGAAAATGGCTACACAATTGTAATGAAGGATGAGTATAACGAAGATAGTTTCACGGACACGCTGGAACTTGACAAATGGAAGTATTCATATGAAATTTATACTTATGATGGAAAAGAGTATGGTGTGTGTTGGAAATGACTGTTACTTCAAATGGTGCAACAAGACATTTTTTCACTGTAGTTAAATTTATTGATTTTGAAGACTATGGAAAAATAGCAATTCCAATTGAAGGATGGGAAGAATTGGACGCATTGCCTGAGGGTTTTGTAAGAAAAACATCTGATCCTTACAATCTTTATGGATATACAATAATGCAGCAGACATTAAATATAAATAGGGATAATAGTAACCCTGGCACAACAGAGCCTGGAACTACTGAACCGGGTGGAAACAATTCAGGAGTAAATAATCCTGGAACAAATAACTCTGATGCAAATAATTCTGGAACAAATAATTCAAGTACCATTAAACCGGGCGCAGAAAATAATTTAGTTCCGGGCAAGGCTAAAGCACCTGCTGTAAAGAAAGCAAAAAAGAAGTCTGTAAAATTAGTTTGGAGAAAAATAAAAAATGCTAAAAAGTATCAGGTTCAGTATTCTTTAAACAAAAAGTTTAAGAAGGGTAAAAAATACGGAACAAAAACAGTAACAACAGCAAACATTAAAATTACAATTAAGAAATTGAATAAGAAGACATATTATGTTAGAATCCGTGGTATAAACGGAAAAAACATTGGAAAATGGTCTAAAGTAAAGAAAATTACAATGAAGAAATAATAATGAAAAATAACAATGAGTAATAAAAGGTATTGGCAAAAAACAAAAGGTACTAAAAATTTTATGAAAATTGTTTGGAAAAGGCTGGAAGTTATGATTAGGTTTGCTACAGAAGAAGATGCAGAAGAGTTACTTAGAATTTATTCATATTATGTTGAAAATACGGCAATAACATTTGAGTATGATACGCCTGCGTTGGATGAATTTAAGTATCGTATTAGAACAATAAAGGCAATGTATCCATATTTGGTTTCAGAGGTTGACGGAAAAATAGTAGGCTACGCCTATGCCAACACATTTAAGGATAGGGCAGCTTATGATTGGGCAGTTGAAACAACAATCTATTTAAATAAGGATGCACGGGGAAAAGGCTATGGCAAGGAACTTTACGAAGCTTTGGAGAAAGCACTGAAAGCCCAGAACATAACAAATCTTTATGCCTGTATTGGGTATCCTGAAGTAGAAGACCAATATTTAACAAAGAATAGCGTTCAATACCATGAACATTTAGGCTATAGATTTATCGGCACATTCAAAAAATGTGGCTACAAATTTAACAGATGGTACGATATGGTATGGATGGAAAAAATGATAGGAGAGCATAGCAAGAACCAGAAAGAAGTGATTCTTTTTAGAGAGATAGAAAAGAATTATGAATTTTAACTGAATTTTGGTAAATTATGTTGTCTTTAAGAATAGTTATAGGATTACAAAAAATTGAAAACAGTTTAATTGGTGGAGAGGGTGATTCGAACCCTCTCCTTTTTTAATAAAATTAATAGCGTTACCTATTCCCCACATTCAATTACTATAACTTCACAACTATCTAATTTAAGTGAAACTTCATTAATTTCCTTTCTTCCAACATTTGAAAGAACAACTTTTTTAACAGGAGACTTCAATTCTATAGTTTTAGCATCTTTTCCAAAGTTTGCAGCTATAAGGATGCGCTGGTTGTCTGACACTCGATAATAAGCCATTACATATTCAGTATCTTCATAGGCAGGTTCAAATACACCGTAAGTGAATACTTCTTTGTATTCAGGAGATTTACGTGTAGCCACTAACTTTCGGTAGTAATTTAAAACAGAGTCAGGGTCGTTTTCCTGATTTTGTACGTTAATGTCCTTATAGTTAGAATTAACTTTAAGCCAAGGAGTTCCTGTTGTAAAACCGGCATTATCAGAATCACTCCATTGTACAGGAGTTCTGGCATTGTCACGACTCATTTTGCTACATACAGCCAAAGCTTCTTTATCTGACAGACCGGCACTTATGGCGAGATTATACTGGTCAATTGTGTTAATGTCGTTATATTCTTTAACATCGTTCCAAACGGCATTCTGCATTCCGATTTCCTGTCCCTGATAAATAAAAGGGATTCCTCGAAGAAGTACGCTTACAGTTCCGAGCATCTTTGTTCCAAGAGGATTTCTTGCATATTCAGGCAAAAATCTTGAAACACCTCTAGGTTCATCATGGTTTTCAATAATATTAGCTTCAATACCACATTTTTGAACCTGAAGCTGTGAGTTTATAATGGTTTTACGCCAATCATTAAAATTAATATCAGGTGCATCGTACCAGCCATGGGCACCGTCGCTAAGGGTATGGGCACTAAAATCAAAAATAGTAGAGAAGTGTCCGTTTTCGCCGATAAATTGTGAAAGCTCATCTTTATGCATATTGAAAACCTCAGCAACGGTAAAGGCATCGTACTTTTCAAAAGTATTTTTCTTAAGGTCTTCTAAGTATTCACCAACACCTTCAACATTTTCAACCATTCGCCAACAACCGGCAAGACCGTCTGCACCGTCAGGTTCAAGATTAGGAAAGTCTAAATCTTTTTTGATGTTAATAATTGCATCAATTCTAAAACCGGCAAGACCTTTTTCAAGCCACCAGTTAATCATATCGTAAAGTTTCTTGCGTAATGTAGGATTTTCCCAATTTAGATCAGGCTGTTCTTTGGCAAACATATGGAAATAATATTTGTCAGTTCCGGGAACCGGTTCCCAACAATTGCCACCAAAATAAGAACGGTAATTGCTAGGTGGATTGCCGTCTTTACCTTTTCTAAAATAGAAATAATCGGCGTATTCCCCATCAGGGTCAGCTAAAGCTTTTTGGAACCATTCGTGTTTATCTGAACAGTGATTAATAACCAAGTCCATAATAATATACATATTACGTTTTTTAGCTTCTGCCAGCAATTCGTCAAATTCTTCCATTGTACCAAATTCTTCAGCAATAGAATAATAGTCAGAAATATCATATCCCTGATCTACAAAAGGTGATTTGTAAATAGGAGAAAGCCAAATAATATCAATTCCTAAATCCTTTAAATAATCAAGCTTAGAAATAATACCTCTTAAATCTCCGATTCCATCTCCATTACTGTCTAGAAAACTTTTTGGATATATCTGATAAGCTACTTTGTCATGCCACCACTTTTTTTTCATTGCTTTTACCTCGTTATTGCCATATTAATTAAGGCAAACTCTTTCTTTTGTATTGATTATTTGATTACACGGATTATTCCATGCCTTGCAATCTCACAATTCTTTAATTATAGAATCATATTGTGAAATATTGCTTTGTGTATTATACTGCTATTATAAAATAAAAAAAACTATAATTCTTGCATAATTTTTACAAAGTATAACACAATACTGCTTTTAGAGGAGAGATTTATGATAATGTTTAAAAATTAATCTCTGGCATCTTTTCTATATTTACCCGGTGTAATTCCGTATTTCTTTTTGAAACACCTGTTAAAATAGGACAAATTATCAAAACCGGTATTTATTGCAATATTAATTATGTCATCAGAAGTTGTGGTAAGAAGTTTTGCTGCAACTTCGAGTCTGTAATCGTTAAGATATTGTACAAAACTCATCCCCATGGTTTCTTTAAAGAACTTCATAAAATATGATTTACTATAGAAGCAATGACCGGCAATTTCTTCTATGGAGATATTATCCTGAAAATGTTCAGCAACATAAGAAAGAATTGTTTTTATTTTTTCAAGAGCTTTTTTGCTAATTGGTTTAATTTCATTTCGCCCACAATTGGATATCAGAAGGTAAAAAATCTGAAAAAGATAAGATTTAACAGCTAGCTGATATGCATAAGGACGTTTGTCACACAATTTATCTATTTCGTTAATTAAAGAATAGAGAGAGTCGTGAAAATCAAAGTTACTATTAATAACAGGATATATATTTAGATTTCCTGAAAGTAAAGGTTGAATAAACTTGTCATTGCATAAATCATAGCCTGAAGATTTAAGAAGACTTGATTTAAAAAGAATATTTTCATATTCCATAATACTATAATCTTTTTGGCTAATAGAATGAAGTTGTCCCGGAAAGACGAAAACAACATCACCGGCGTTAACAGTATACGTTACAAGATTAACATTAACTACCCCCTGTCCTTTTTTGATTACAATTAGTTCAACTTCGTTATGCCAGTGAAGATTAACTGATTTGAAATCTAGTGGAATAGAGCACAAATAAGTATTATAAGGAAAATCATTGGGCGTATGTTTTTTGTTTTCGTGGTAAATTTCGTATTGATTCTTCTCCATAAAGTACCTCCCAAAATCAAAAAAGATAGTATTGTGCAAAAAAACAAAACTATAATGCAATATTTTTAATGATAACAATATTATAATATAGTCACAAATATAAAACCACATTTTTTTAGGAGGTATTAAAATGAATCTTTCGGAAATTATTAAATCAGAGTACAATAAGTCAATTTCAGAATGTACAAACGAGGAAATTTACAATGCTTTACTTACTTTGGTAAAAACAATGGCAGAAGGAAAACAGCATAAAAATTCAAAGAAGAAATTATACTATATTTCAGCAGAATTTTTAATAGGAAAGCTTTTGTCTAATAACCTTATTAATCTTGGAATTTATGATGATATAAAAGAAGAACTTGCAAAAAATGGCAAGGATTTATGTGAAATAGAAGAATTTGAAAAGGAGCCATCTCTTGGAAACGGAGGACTTGGAAGACTTGCAGCTTGCTTTCTGGATTCTATTGCAACATTAGGACTTAATGGTGACGGAGTAGGATTAAATTATCATTTCGGATTATTCAGACAGGTATTTAAGAATAATGCACAGACTACAATTCCAGATCCATGGCTTACAGAAAAAAGTTGGCTTACAAAGACTGATGTAACATATACAGTTAAGTTTAGAGATATGAATGTTACTTCAAGAATGTATGATATTGATGTGACAGGTTATGACAGCACAACTAATAAACTTCACTTATTTGATATTGAAAGTGTAGATGAAAATATTGTAGAAGACGGAATTAATTTTAACAAAGAGGATATTGAAAAGAATCTTACACTATTCCTTTATCCTGACGACAGTGATGATGCAGGTAGAATTCTTAGAATTTATCAGCAGTATTTTATGGTATCAAGTGCAGCTCAATTAATTCTTGATGAAGCAGTAGAAAAAGGATGCAAGTTATATGACTTAGCTGATTATGCAGTTATACAGATTAATGATACACATCCAACAATGGTTATTCCTGAACTTATCCGTTTAATGGTAGAAAGAGGACTTGAAATGGATGATGCCATTGAAGCTGTAACAAGGGCATGTGCGTATACTAATCATACAATTTTAGCAGAAGCTCTAGAGAAGTGGCCTATATCATATCTTAAGAAGGCTGTGCCACAGCTTATTCCTATTATTGAAGTATTAGATGATAAAGTAAGAAGAAAGTATGATGATGGTTCAGTTTACATTATCGATAGGGAAGAAAGAGTACACATGGCTCACATTGACATTCATTATTCATCAAGTGTTAATGGCGTGGCGTCACTTCATACAGATATTCTTAAGAATGTAGAATTAAATAATTTTTATAAAATCTATCCTGAAAAGTTTAATAATAAGACTAATGGAATTACGTTTAGAAGATGGCTTATTCATAGCAATCCACAGCTTACAGAGCTTATTACATCACTTATTGGGGATGGATTTAAGAAAGATGCAACAGAATTAGAAAAACTTTTGGATTATAAAGACAATGAGGAAGTATTAAACAAGATTCTTAGTATTAAAAACACAAAGAAAGCAGAATTAAAGAATGCCTTAATGGAAAGACAGAATGTAGAAATTAATGAAAACTCTATTTTTGATATTCAAATTAAGAGACTTCACGAATATAAACGTCAGCAATTAAACGCATTATATATAATTCATAAATATTTAGAAATTAAAGCAGGCAAAAAGCCAACAACTCCAATAACCGTAATTTTTGGAGCAAAGGCAGCTCCTGCATACATTATTGCACAGGACATAATTCATCTTATACTTTGCCTTCAGGAATTAATAAATAATGACCCTGAGGTTAGTCCATATCTTAAAGTTGTAATGGTTGAAAACTATAATGTAACATGGGCTGAAAAGTTAATTCCTGCATGCGATATTTCAGAACAGATTTCACTTGCATCAAAAGAAGCAAGTGGCACAGGTAATATGAAATTTATGCTTAATGGAGCAGTAACTTTAGGTACTGAAGATGGTGCTAATGTAGAAATCCATGATCTTGTTGGAGATGATAATATTTACATTTTTGGTGATTTAAGTGAAACTGTTGTAGAAAGATATGCTAACGGAAGCTATTGTGCTGCAAAGTACTATAACAATAATCCGGTTATTAAAGAAGCAGTTGATTTTATAACAGGAAGCGAACTTATGTCCATAGGTGACAAGGAACGTCTTGAAAGACTTTCAAATGAACTTATTGGAAAAGACTGGTTTATGACATTCCCTGATTTTGATGCATATGTAAAAACAAGAGAGCAGGCCTATGCTGATTATGAAAATAGACATGATTGGGCTAAGAAGATGCTTGTAAATATTGCAAAAGCAGGATATTTCTCATCAGATAGAACAATTGAAGAATATAATAGAGATATTTGGAAATTGGAACAGTAGCATATTATGCTCAGATAATAAATGATTTTTAGCTTAAAAAGAGAAGTCGCACATATAAGTGTGTGGCTTCTTCTTTATTAAAACTGAATTAAACAAATCTAAAATATATGGAATTAAATACTTTTAAAATCGTATCTGAAAACTATAAAAAACAAGAAAAAACTCAAAAAAAATACCAATAAAACAAAAAAAACACTCTCATATAATAGCATATTCACTAGAAAGAAAAATAACAAATATATTTCAAATGCATAAAGAATATATAAAAACGTTACTAATACTATACAATATGCACAAAAGAAAGAACTGAAAATTAGCTAAAAGGCCGAATTGCGAAAAAAAGGTGAAAATAGTATTGTAAACGTTTCCGAAAAGTGCTACTATCAGGACATAGGAAACGTTTCCAAATAAATTGTAAGTACCAACATTTATTTGAAAATGACGGATAACCTAAATACATATTTTAAATAAAAAGGAGAAATGAATATGCGTAAGAAATTATTAAGTGTAGCATTGTGTGCAACAATGGTAGCAGGGTTATTAGCAGGTTGCGGTAGCAGTTCAAAGAGCGACAAAGCAAGCTCAGATTCAAAGGGTTCAGTTTACTGGTTAAACTTTAAACCGGAAGCAGATGAAGCTTTACAGGGAATTGCAAAGACATACGAAAAAGAAAATGGAGTAAAAGTAAAAGTAGTTACAGCAGCTTCAGGAAACTACAATTCAACATTAACATCTGAGATGGGTAAATCAGCAGCTCCAACATTATTTGTTGTTGGTAACCAGGCAGCAGTTAAGACTTGGGATGATTATTGCATCGATCTTAAAGATACAGATGTTTACAAAGAATTAAGTACAGATGCATTTAACTTAAAAGATGAAAACGGCAAGGTTGCGTCAATGGGTTATTGTTATGAAAGTTACGGAATTATTGTAAATAAGAAATTACTTAAGAAAGCAGGATATGAAATTACAGACATTAAGGATTTCGCTTCATTAAAGTCAGTTGCAGAAGATATCCACAAGAGAGCAGACAAGCTTGGATTTGATGCATTTACATCATCAGGTCTTGATGATGCTTCAGCTTGGAGATTTACAGGTCACTTAGCTAACATGGCTTTATTCTATGAAGGAAGAGATGACGGATGGAAGGAAGCCCCTGCAGAAATTAAGGGAACATACTTAGATAACTTCAAAAATGTTTGGGATTTATATATCAACAACAGCAAATACGACAAGAAAACTTTGGCAACAGGTGGTTACGATGCTGAAGCCGAATTCAAGAAGGGCGAAGCAGTATTCTACCAGAATGGTACATGGGAATATGATGCTTTGAAAAAGTCAATTTCAGACGATGATATGCAGATGATTCCAATTTACTGTGGAGTTGAAGGTGAAGAAAAAGCAGGTCTTTGTTCAGGAACAGAAAACTGTTGGGCAGTTAATGCTAAGGCTTCAAAAGCAGATCAGAAGGCAACACTTGAATTTATGAAATGGTTAGTAACATCAAAAGAAGGAACAAAAGTTATGGCAGAACAGTTTGGTGCAATCCCTTATAAGAAGGCAGCAGACAGCGGTAACGTATTCTTAAAGAATGCTAACGATTTACTTGAAGCAGGAAATTACAATGTAGACTGGGCATTTAACTACACACCAAACGTAGATGAATGGAGAGCAAGTCTTGTAGCAGCAATGAACAAATATGATGCAGGTGGATCATGGGATGATGTTAAGACAGCATTCGTTCAGGGCTGGGCTACTCAGTACAAAGCAGCTAACAAGTAATAAGGTTTTAGATTGATAAATATAAAATCATAATTAAATTATTAACACATTGTGGGGCAGGCAGTGTCTGCCCCTTTATTAAAAAATAGAAAAATTTTGAAAATTCTATTTTGAATAAGAATTAGGAGGAGATTGAAGTGAAAGGAAAAAAGAAAAAACATAATGGTGGAACATCTGTAAATTCTAAACTTCTTCGCAAACCTATTCAAAGATGCTTTCTTCTATTTTTAGCACCTACATTTTTAGCATTTTGCATTGGATTTATATATCCTTTCTTGAGAGGTATTTATTTATCATTTTGTAAATTTGTTACAATAGGTGATGCTTCTTTTGTAGGTTTTAGAAATTATATAGATGCATTTAATGATGCGTCATTTATACATGCATTTTGGTATACAGCTTTGTATGCAATAGTATCCCTATTTATAATAAATGTGTTAGCTTTCTTAATAGCATATTTATTAACATTGGGGATTAAGGGAGCAAACTTATTCAGAACAGCATTTTTTATGCCTAACCTTATAGGTGGTATTGTTCTTGGTTATATTTGGAGTATGATTTTCAATGGCGTTTTAGGAAAAATTAATACTTCAATTCTTATGGAAACAAGATATGGCTTCTGGGGATTAATTATTCTTATGTGCTGGCAACAGATAGGATATATGATGATTATATATATTGCAGGTTTGCAGGCAGTTCCGGGAGAATTAATTGAAGCAGCAAAAATTGATGGAGCAACAAAATGGCAGACATTGACAAGAGTTACAATTCCAAATATTATGCCATCAATTACAATTTGTTTATTCTTAACAATAACAAATGGATTTAAACTTTTTGATCAGAACTTAGCTTTAACAAACGGACAGCCGTTTGAACAGTTAAAGGATGGTTCAGTTATAAAGACAACAGAAATGTTGGCACTTAACATTTACAACACATTTTACGGACAGTCTCTTACAGGTAAGGGAGTTGCCCAGGCGAAAGCCGTTATATTCTTTATCTTAGTTGCAGGTATATCAATTATCCAGCTTAAGGCAACAAGATCTAAGGAGGTGCAGCAGTAATGAACAATGAGAAAACAGTGAATTCAACAATTAAAGATTCTACAGTGAAAGCTACACCCAAAAAGAAAAAAATGAAAGAGACAAGTGAAATTCCATTAAAACATGGAAAACTGTTGACTACAATAATGACAATTGTAACTTTAGTTTATGTTTGTCCTATATTTATTGTGTTAATGAACTCTTTCAAAGCTAACACCTTTGTAAAAACAGACACATTTGCATGGCCTACTGGTGAGGCGTTAGTAGGTTGGGCAAACTATATCAAAGGTTTTACATTTGGAAATTATCCGTTTTTTAAATCGGTATTATATAGTTTTGTAATTACAGTTTTATCAACAGCGTTGATTTTGATTTGTACATCAATGGCAGCATGGTACATAGCAAGAGTTGACAGCATGGTTTGTAAGATAGTATATTACTTGTTTGTATTTTCAATGGTAGTACCATTCCAGATGGTAATGTTCACATTGTCAAATACAGCAGATTCATTGGGACTTAATACACCTTGGACTATTCCGGTTATATATTTAGGATTTGGTGCAGGTATGGCAGTATTTATGTTCACAGGATTTATTAAAGGTTTACCACTTGAGATTGAAGAAGCAGCAGCAATTGATGGATGTGGACCAATCAGAACATTCTTTATTGTTATTATTCCAATGTTAAAACCAACATTAATATCTGTAGGTATTCTTGAAATTATGTGGATATGGAACGATTACTTACTTCCATATTTGGTTCTTGATCTTGATCAGTACAGAACTATTCCAATTCATATTCAGTACTTACAGGGAAGCTACGGTTCAGTAGATTTAGGTGCAATAATGGCACTTATCATTTTAAGTATTATACCTGTAATATTCTTCTACTTAACATGTCAGAAGCATATTATTAAGGGTGTAGCTGCAGGAGCAGTAAAAGGTTAAGTAACGTATGAGGAGAAGCTATGAGGGCTAGTGGAATTTTATTACCAATTTCAAGTTTGCCGGGAAAATATGGCATTGGAAGTTTTTCAAAGGAAGCATATAAGTTTGTGGATTTTTTGAAAAATTCCAATCAAAAATATTGGCAGATACTACCTATAGGACCAACAAGTTATGGAGATTCACCATATCAGTCATTTTCTACATACGCAGGAAATCCTTACTTTATCAGTTTAGAAGATCTAATAGATCAGGGATTTTTAACAGAAGAGGAATGTAAAAAGGTAAAGTTTGGCAACAGGGCTGATACAGTTGACTATGAAAAATTGTATAACGGCAGATTTAAACTTTTAAAGAAAGCGTACAAGAAAAGTAACATTGGTGAAAAAGAGGAGTTCAAAAAGTTTAAAGATGAGAACTGCTATTGGTTAAATGATTATTCAATGTTCATGGCTATAAAGGAAAGATTTGAAGGCAGAAGCTTTGATAATTGGGCTGAAGATATAAAGCTTAGATGGAAATATTCTATGGAATATTACAAAAAAGAGCTAAGCGAAGAAATTGAATTTTATGAATTTGTCCAATATGAATTTTATAGGCAGTGGTATAAATTGAAAAAATATGCCAACGGCAATGGTATAAAAATTATTGGAGATATTCCAATATATGTGGCTTATGATAGTGCAGATGTTTGGTCACATCCTGAGTTATTCCAAATGGATAATGTGGGAAAGCCTACAGCTGTTGCAGGTTGTCCACCGGATGGATTTTCTGCAACAGGACAGCTTTGGGGAAATCCCTTATACAAGTGGGAATATCATAAGCAGACTAATTATGATTGGTGGATAAAGCGAATAGAAAGAAGTGTTCAGTTATATGATGTTGTACGAATAGATCATTTTAGAGGGTTTGATGAATATTATTCAATACCTGCAGGTGATAAGGATGCAACGAACGGACATTGGGAGAAAGGACCTGGAATAGATTTATTTAATGCTATAAAATATTGCTTAGGTAATGTTAATATTATAGCTGAGGATTTGGGATACATAACTGATTCAGTAAGACAGCTGGTTAATGATTCGGGATTTCCGAATATGAAGGTTTTGGAATTTGCTTTTGACAGCAGGGATTCATCCGGACCGAGAGATTATTTACCATACAATTATGACAAAAACTGTGTAGTGTATACAGGAACTCATGATAACGAAACGTTAAAGGGATGGTTAGACAGTATTAAATCGGAAGAAATAGAGATGATTCAAAAATACATAGGAAGAAAAGTAGAAGACAAGTCAGAATTAGTTGATGAAGTTATTCGCATGGCTCAGGCATCTACTGCCAATACATGTATTATTCCTATGCAGGATTATTTGCATCTTGATAACAAGGCAAGAATGAATACACCATCAACGTTGGGAGGTAACTGGTGCTGGCGTGCAAAATCCACACAAATTACAAAGAAATTATCCAATACAATAAAAGAATTAACAGTTATTTATGGTAGAGGATAAAATAATAAAAAGCTGCGAAAATTAATTTTCGCAGCTTTTTGCATAAATAACATGTATATGATAGAATACCAGATTGTGGAATTAAAAAATATATAATTATATATAACGAAAGGGGAAAGACGTGGCAAATTTAACTATTAAAGACATAGCGAAAATATGCGGAGTTGGAATTAGCACTGTTTCTCGAGCAATTAATGATGATCCAGGCATTAATCAGAATACCAGAAAAAGAATTCTTAAGGTTATAAAAGAATATAATTATGTTCCTAACAATAGTGCAAGAAATTTGAAAATGACAGAATCTAATACGATAGCACTGTTAATAAAAGGTATTGATAACCAGTTCTTTCAGGGAATGTTAAAAATATTTGAGGAAGAACTTAAAAAACATGAATATACATTTTTGCTTCATGCAGTAGGTGAGGACCAGGATGATGTAAGTGTAGCAGTACAGCTTGCAAAGGAGAAACGATTAAAGGGCTTAATTTTTCTTGGTGGACAGATGGATTATCTTGACACAAGGCTTGAAGAAATAGGAGTACCATATGTACTGTGTACTGTAGCTGTTAATATGACAGCACCAAAAAGAAAGTGTTCATCAGTTTCTATTGATGATAAAAAGGAAAGCTACAGAGCAGTAGATTATCTTTGCAAAAAAGGTCATAAGAAGATAGCTATGATTTCAGGTAAAAGTAGTGATCAGGCAGTAGGTGGTCTTCGATTAAAGGGTTACATGGAAGCTTTGGCAGATAATGGCATTAAAGTGAATGAAAACCTTGTAAGATATATGAAAGATGATATTCCTGAATATTCAGTGGCAAACGGTTATGAAGTAACAAAAGAATTATTGCAGTCAAAAGAAGAGTTTACTGCACTTTATGCTATTTCTGATTTAACAGCTTTTGGTGCATATAAGGCTATCTCGGAGGCAGGTAAGAAAATACCAGATGATTATTCAGTGTTAGGGTTCGATGGAATTGAAATGTCAAAATATTTTCAACCATCACTTTCCACAATGAAGCAGCCATGTGAACAGATGGTAAAATCATCAATAGAACTATTAATGGATATCATAAATGGAAAAGATGAAAAGAAGCAGTTGATTTTCCAAGCTGAACTTTTGGAGAGAGATTCTGTAAAAGAAATATAAAAATGATTAAAGATTGTATTTGCGTCTTGTATAAAATGATTAATAATTGTACTTGTGTCTTGTTATCAGAAGAAAATAATAGACTTGGAGATATTAAATTAAGTAGAATAGCAGTTTAGAGAGGGAAAAACAGTGTTTGGAATAGACAGTAAATTTTATGAAGTGGTATCAAGAATAGCGGATTTGGTAGTTTTAAATTTGTTATTTGTTTTATGCTCATTGCCTATAATTACTATAGGTGCTTCAACTACAGCACTTTACGGGGTGACCAAGAAGATGGCAGAAAACAGAGAAGGATATATTTTCAGAAACTATTTCAGACTGTTTAAAGAGAATTTTAAACAGTCAACAATTATGTGGATTATATTATTATTGTTTGCATTAATACCAACAATTGATTTGTACATAATTAATAGTTTTGAAAAAACAATAGTAACAACAGCGCTAAAAGGTTTAATGCTTGCAGCAGCGCTTGCTATTTTGTTTGTGTTTTTATATGCAATGGCACTTCAAAGTACATTTGAAAATACCATCAAAAACACACTGAAAAACGCTTTCCTTATGGGAATAGGACATTTCCCATGGACACTGTTAATAGTATTTATAACATTGTTGCCTATTATATTGCTTGTGCTATTAGGTAGATCCGCAGGAAGCGTTGTTTATGTAATGCTGTTTGTGGGATTCGCAGTGCTTGCCTATTTAAATTCATATATATTCAATCACATCTTTAAGAGGTATATGTGATTTGATTATATTTCTAAGAAGCATATTTAAGCATGTTTTAAAATGTATATGTAAAACAGAATATTTATAACCCAAGTATAGAAGGTTAGCCGGATACTAGGAGAGATGCCAAGGAGTGGTGTCTCTCTTTTTTGTGGAATCGAATTTTTTAAGGGGTTGCCAATCTATTTGAGTGTGAATTACGTGTCATATAATGAAAGTCTAATGTGACACGTAATTCTAAGAAAAATTC
>OMGH01000529.1_pt1 | contig 32138 bp, 25 predicted proteins | sample 1645841 | NCBI WGS metagenome assembly OMGH01 (sample SAMN00849584, study PRJEB25192) | human gut metagenome
TGTAGCTTATATTTGTCGTCCGTTCGTCACCAACTAATATTCAATTAAACAACAAACTTCCTAAAGAAGCTCTTTAAGCAGCTTATTAACCATACCCGGATTAGCCTTACCATGCATAGCTTTCATAGTCTGGCCTACAAGGAATCCGATAGCCTTCTCCTTGCCTGCTCTGTAATCAGCTACAGACTGTGGATTATCAGCTATAACCTTCTCAACCGTTGCCTTAAGTGCACCTTCGTCATTAACCTGCTTAAGTCCATTCTCCTCAATATACTTATCTGGATCAATATCCTCGTCAAATATCTTCTCGAATATCTCCTTAGCAACATTACTGTTAATAGCGCCCTCATCTGCAAGCTCAATAATTCTTGCAAGACTCTTAGGTGAGAATGTGATATCCTCAGGATCCATATTCTTTTCCTTTAAAATACGCATAGTCTCTGTAATAAGCCAGTTAGATACTTTCTTTGGCTTATTGCATAAGGCTGTTGTTTCTTCAAATATATCAGCAAGCTTCTTAGAATCAGTAATCATATTGATATCATAATCAGGAATTCCGAATTCTTCCTTATAACGAAGCATTTTCTCATCCTTAAACTCAGGCTGTGCTTCCCTGATAGTATCAAGCCATTCTTCGCTTATGTGGATTGGTACAAGGTCTGGATCAGGGAAATATCTATAATCCTGTGCGTCCTCTTTAGAACGCATAGCATATGAATATTCCTTATCATCATTCCATCTTCTTGTTTCCTGAACAACCTGTCCACCAGCTTCAATTATATCTATCTGTCTTGCTGTTTCAGCCTCAATAGCTCTCTGGATAGCTGAAAATGAGTTAAGATTCTTAGTTTCTGTTCTTGTACCAAACTCTGTACTGCCTTTTTCTCTTACAGAAAGATTGACATCAGCTCTCATAGAACCTTCCTGAAGCTTACAATCAGATGCTCCAAGATACTGGATAGTATTTCTTAACTTAGTAAGATAAGCAATAACCTCTTCTGCATTTCTCATATCTGGCTCAGATACGATTTCTATAAGAGGCACACCTGAACGGTTATAGTCAACATAGGATACATCCTCCCACTCATCGTGTATAAGCTTACCTGCATCCTCTTCCATATGAATCTCGTGAATTCTTATAGACTTTTCTGTTCCATCTTCAAGCTTTACGTCTACATGGCCATCACGGCATATAGGCAGATATAACTGTGATATCTGATAATTCTGTGGATTATCAGGATAGAAATAATTCTTTCTATCAAACTTGCAGTCTCTTGTTATAGAGCAGTTAGTTGCAAGACCAACTGCCATAGCATACTCTACTACTTTCTTGTTAAGAACTGGAAGAGAGCCTGGCATACCTGTACAAACAGGGCATGTGTGTGTATTAGGTGCTCCACCAAATGCTGTTGAGCAGCCACAGAATATCTTAGTCTTTGTAGCAAGCTCAACGTGAACTTCAAGACCAATAACTACTTCATAATCTTTCATTGCCTGACCTCCTCCTTATTCAAATCTTCCTCGTGCCTGCTCATATGAATATGCAGCACGAATTATATTATTTTCCTTAAAGCAGTCGCCTATAAGCTGTACACCTATTGGAAGTCCCTTAGAGTCCTTTCCACAAGGTACACTTATTCCTGGAAGACCTGCAAGATTAACTGATATTGTATATATATCGCCAAGATACATCTTGATAGGGTCTGCTAAAGATGAGCCTATCTTAGGCGCAGTTGTTGGTGCAACAGGTCCAAGTATTACATCGTACTTTGCAAATGCTTCATCAAAGGCTTTCTTAATAAGAGCCTTTACTCTTAATGCTTTTAAATAGTAGGCATCATAATAACCTGAGCTGAGTACGAATGAACCAAGCATTATTCTTCTCTTAACCTCAGGTCCAAAGCCCTCTGAACGTGTCTTCTTATACATATTGTGAAGACCTTCATACTCACTTGTCCTGTAACCATACTTAACGCCATCGAATCTCTCAAGGTTAGAGCTTGCCTCAGCGGCAGCTATTGTATAGTAGGTAGGTATAGCATACTCTACAAGGCTTAAGTCGAATTCTTCAACTATGGCACCCTTTTCTTCGAGCACCTTAGCTGCCGACATAACAGCTTCCTTAACCTCAGGATCAAGTCCATCGCCAAAGTAGTCTCTTGGAATACCTATCTTAAGTCCCTTAACATCATCTACTAAAGCCTTTGTAAATGCTGTATCTTCTCTCTTTACTGATGTAGAATCCTTATCATCCTTTGCTGCTATTACCTCCATAATAGTAGCACAGTCTGTTACATCCTTACATAATGGTCCTATCTGATCAAGTGATGAACCATAAGCTATAAGTCCATATCTTGAAACAGTACCATAAGTAGGCTTCATACCTACAACACCACAGTAAGATGCAGGCTGTCTTATAGAACCACCTGTATCTGAACCAAGCGCCGCAAAGCACTCATTTGCTGCAACTGCTGCAGCTGAACCACCTGACGAACCACCAGGAACGTGCTCTGTATTTCTTGGATTCTTAGTTGCTCCAAATGCACTTGTTTCTGTTGTTGAGCCCATAGCGAACTCATCCATATTAGTCTTACCGATAATAACTGCACCTGCCTCCTGAAGTCTTATAACTGCTTCAGAAGAAAATGTTGGAACAAAGTTACCAAGTATTTTAGAAGAACATGTTGTAAGCATGCCTTCTGTGCACATATTATCCTTAATAGCAAAAGGTACACCAGCTAAAGGTCCCGTAAGCTTTCCAGCCTTGATATCCTCGTCAGCCTTAGCTGCTGCCTGTAATGCTTTTTCCTTGTCAAATGTCACATAGCAGTTAAGCTTGTCTTCAGACTTTTCAATCTGAGCAACAACAGCCTGCATAGCTTCTACCGCTGTCACTTCACCTGCCTTAATCTTTGCAGCAAGTTCAACGGCTGTACAATCTAATAAACTCATAGCATTTTTCCTTTCCTGCATATATTTTGTTATTGTACATAACACATTTCGTTATCGTACATAACGCATTTTGTTATTGCACATAACACATTTTGTTATTGTACATAATACATTTCGCTATTGTACATAACATATCCCGATATTGTAGCCATCATCTGCCTGACTTAAATACAATATTATTACTCTACCGTCTTAGGAACTATAAATCCATATTCATTAGCCTCTGGTGCATTGGCAAGTGTATCCTTGCTTCCGTCACCATTAGTAACAACATCCTCCCTCATGACATTATTCACAGGGAATACGTGTGACATAGGCTCAACACCTGTTGTATCAAGCTCGCCAAGCTTATCTATATAATCAAGCATGCTTGCCATATCCTTCTTTGCATCCTCTTTTTCCGACTCAGAAAGCTCAAGTTTAGCAAGAATACCTACATATTCGATAGTTTCATCACTAATAACATTAGCCATAACATATCATCCTTTCTATCATGTCAGACAGGTTTGCGCCCTCACGCGCAAATCCTGTATGGAAAAAATCTTTGGTTTAAGGATTTTTTCAATTAATCTCTGACCTTAATATGAACCTCTCTTAACTGCTGTTCTGTTACCTCATTAGGTGCTCCACACATAAGATCCTGTGCTGTACCACTCATTGGGAATGGGATAACCTCACGGATATTCTCTTCATTTCTAAGGAGCATAATCATACGGTCAACACCTGGTGCCATACCTGCATGTGGTGGTGCACCGAACTGGAATGCGTTGTAAAGTGCTCCAAACTTAGCCTTAAGTACTTCTTCATCATATCCGGCAATTTCAAATGCCTTAACCATAATCTGCATATCATGGTTACGCACAGCACCCGATGATAATTCAACACCATTACATACGATATCATACTGGTAAGCAAGAATATCAAGCGGATCCATAGTATTAAGTGCTTCAAGACCACCCTGTGGCATAGAGAATGGATTGTGTGTAAAACCAATCTTCTTAGTTTCAGGATCTCTTTCAAACATAGGGAAGTCATTTACATAACAGAATCTGTATGCATTTTTCTCTATTAAATCAAGGCGTGCACCAAGTTCGTTACGAATCTGTCCCGCAAAGAATGCTGCCTTATCTTCCTTATCAGCGATAAAGAATATTGTATCACCTGCCTGAAGTCCCGCAAGCTCTCTGATCTCGCCCTTAAGCTCATCTGGTATAAACTTATCAATAGGTCCCTTATATGAAAGGTCTTCAAGAACCTCAAGGTAACCAAGTCCGCCCATACCGATTCCTGTAGCGAACTTAAGAAGCTTCTCATGCTGTCCCTTTGAAAGCTTAGCATGAACATTGATAGCTCTTACAGTCTTATTCTGGAATGGCTTGAATGTACATTTATTGAAGAAATCGGACAAATCTATAATTCTAAGTGGGTTTCTAAGGTCTGGCTTATCTGAACCAAACTCAAGCATAGCCTGCTTATAGCTTATGATTGGGTAAGGAGCCTGTGTTACAACTGAACCTTCTGGTGCAAACTTTGCAAATGTTTCTGTAAGCACTTCTTCACCAACTGCAAATACTTCTTCCTGAGTAGCAAAGCTCATCTCAAAGTCTAACTGATAGAACTCTCCTGGTGAACGGTCAGCTCTTGCATCTTCATCTCTGAAGCAAGGTGCTATCTGGAAATACTTATCAAAACCAGATACCATAAGAAGCTGCTTGTACTGCTGTGGTGCCTGTGGAAGTGCATAAAACTTACCCTTATACTTTCTTGATGGAACTATATAATCTCTAGCGCCTTCTGGTGATGAAGCACAAAGAATAGGTGTCTGGATTTCAAGGAAGCCCATATCTGTCATCTTCTGACGAAGGAATGATATAACCTTTGAACGGAATACCATATTATCCTTAACCTTAGGATTTCTTAAGTCTAAATATCTGTACTTAAGTCTTACATCTTCTCTTACTTCCTTAGATGTCTGGATTTCAAATGGAACCTGCTGGTAAACCTGTCCTAATACTGTAATCTTCTTAGCTTCAAGTTCAATAGTTCCTGATGGAATCTTAGGATTATATGTTTCCTCATCTCTCTGTTCCATAACACCATCGATACTGATACACTCTTCCTTCTTGATACCCTTTAAGAGTTCTGGTTCACGGATAACTACCTGTAATACTCCGTACATATCTCTTAAATCGATAAATGAAACTCCACCGTGGTCACGGATGTTCTCAACCCATCCTGATACCTTCATCTGCTTTCCAATGTCGTTTTCACTTACATTCTGTAATGTGACATCTCTGTAAATGTTTGCCATCTTATTAATAGCTCCTCTCTTATAGTTTTATATTGTTAATGTGTGTCTTGTTGCAGCTGATAAATATATTGCTCCTGCTTCCTGCAAAGGCTGTAACGATATAACTTAGCAGCAATCGTTATCTGCACGCAAAAAAACCGGAATGCCTTACCAGCATTCCGGGACGAATAATACATAATTATCCGCGGTACCACCCGCATTGAACGAAATCTGCTTCTGAATAGCTGTCGTCTAGAAACTTGTCATCAATAACTTAACCACTCAGGCTTCTTCTCATTCCTCTTTAATTACTTAACGCGTACAACGTAATAACCTACATATATCACTTACCTGTCTATAACAGCTGCGTACATTCAGCATTATAAACATATTCCAGGGGCATTGATATAATTCAGATATTCAACTCCAGAGTGTTCCTCTTGACAATTCCCTGTGTATGCTTTCAGTCGGTGGCATCACTTTCCTGTCAGGTTCCATGAAAAGAAGTCTCTTTCCCAGTCTTTAATATATTCATATAGTTGAATAATAGCATATCCTTATTAATTATGTCAATCTATAACACAATTTTATTTTGCAAATCTTATGTATATATTATCGACTTTACATTTATTACACTCTGTATACCCAGTTATCCTTTCTTGGCTGGCACTGTGGCTCATCTCCATCTGCATATCCAAGTATACAATGTCCAATCCCTTCATAATCACCTTCTATGCCAAGTGATTTAAGTATCTCTTTACCCTCTGCACTTTCAAACTCTTCCTTAGCTCTATGTATCCAGCAGCTATCTACGCCAAGTGCATGTGCTTCAAGCATAAGATTACCCATAACTAAAGAACCATCATATACATATGTAGGCATACTCTTATCAGCCAGAACAACAAGTACAACCGGTGCACCATAGAATGGATCAAAGTCTTCTGTTTTACCCATAAATGCGGCATTCATCTTAGAAAGCTTATTTCTAAGCTCCTTATCGGTAACAGCGAGTATAATAGGTGACTGCCTGTTCATGCCTGTAGCTGCATATGTTCCAGCTTCAACTATCTTATCTATTATATCTGTAGGAACCATGTCACTTTTATACTTTCTTACGCTTCTTCTTGTCTTAATTATTTCCAATATATCACTCATAGTAAACTTCCTTTCCGATAGTACTGCGTAAATAATTCAGTTTTTATATTCGCAGCTTAATCAATAATTTCAGTTAATTCTACACTTCATAATCAAGGCATGATCTTACAGCTGTATATGGACGAACCTTCCCATCTGCAACTGCAACGTGAAGTGGATTAGTGCTGTATGCCTTAAGCGCATCTGCATCTGTAAATGTTGTATCAAGCATAACATCTACTGTTGATGTTGGTAATCCATTAATATTAACTTTGACATCTACAAGTCCTGGTACTTTTCCTGCAAGTCCCTCAAGACCTGCTTTAATACCTGCTTTTACATTCTCTTTCTCTTCTGCTGTAAGTTCTTCCTTTAACTTCCATAATATAACATGTTTAACCATAATATTTTATTAAGCTTCCTTTCTAATCACATTTATTAGTTCATAAACTAAAATCTTATTTTACCGCTGACAGACTATTATTAAAATCCACAATTAACTAAGCTTGAGATTAAGATACTGGATAGAAGAAACTTTATCATCTTTAATGATGATTGTTAATTTCATATCCTTGCAATTATATATTTTGTTAGTTCCATTCACTTCTGATGGCTTACCATATAATTCTTCAACCTTTGATGCATCTGCACCTATATAAAGACCTTCTTGTGTTGATACCGAATCAAAAATATACGCTGCAATTCTACACTCTATCCTTGTATTTTGCAATCGTTAAATATAATTTAAAATATTTTCGTAAATATTTTAAATATTATAAAATAAATATTAACCGGTTATATGAAGCATACCTATAAGAACGATGGCAGCCAGTCCATAATATGTAACAACTGCAACAAGGTCATTGATAGTTGTTATAAGTGGTCCTGAAGCTACTGCAGGATCTATCTTTATCTTATGGAAAAACATAGGTGTAAGCACTCCTATAAGGCTGGATATGAGCATAGCCAGCAGTAGTGATACTCCAACACAGCCTGATATAGCGAATGCGTAGTGCCATGGCTTGCCTTTTACAACCATAATATATATGCCAAGCAATACGAATGCCATAGAGCCTAACAACATACCATTAGCAAAGCCTATACGCATTTCCTTTAAGACGAACTCTAACTTCTGTTTAGCTGATATATTTTCATCCATAAGCACCCTGATTGTAACAGCAAGTGACTGTGTTCCTACATTTCCAGCCATATCTAGTATAAGTGACTGGAAACATACTATAATCGCAAGCTGTGATACAACATTTTCAAATATGCCTACTACTGATGATACTCCCATGCCTAAAAAAAGTAATAATATAAGCCATGGAAGTCGTTTTTTCATACTGTCAAAAAGCCCCTCTGTAAGGTCATTTTCCTCAGTTAAACCAGCAAGCTTTGCATAATCATCACTCATCTCTTCATCAACAGCTTCTACTATATCAGAAGATGTGATAACACCTATTATTTCTTTATCTTTGTTTAATACTGGAATTGAATCTTCACTGTAATCCTTTAAGTCTTCGATACATTCGCTCATCTTTTCATGAGCATATACATATGGATAAGATGTACTGATTATATCTTCAAGCTTCTGATACTCCCTTGCAACAATAAGATCTTTTAAATCTATTGCTCCATAATATATATTGTTGTCATCAACAACATATATTGTATTTACGTTATCGTTTTCTTCTGCCTGTGATACAAGCTCTTTCATTGCACCCTTTATAGTCTGCCTGTTGTTTATACATATAAAGTTAGTAGTCATCTTACTACCAATCTCATCATCATTATATGAATAAATCAGACATACATCTTCCTTGGCATCTTTCTCCATATGTGATATCAGAGCCTGTCTTTCTTCCTCTGACACATTATCAAGGATATCTACGGCATCATCAGCATCCATCTTTTCAAGGACATCTGCCGCCTCATCCACAGACAGTTCTTCTATATACTCTGGTGTATCCTCCAGATATGAGAACACCTCTGCAGTCCACTCAACACCAAGAATCTTATAAAGACGAATTCTGGTATCTTTATCTAGTAGTTTTACTGCATCAGCTATATCATTCTCATGATATTTCGATAATTTTTTACGGATTACCTCATCAGATCTGTTACTTTTAAGGATTCTTACTATATCTTTGCTATAATCCTTATGAATAACTACATTAGATAGAATCTTATTCATCATTATTCTCCTTTCACTATTAAAATGTTAAAAGAACAATGACAAAGATTAGAAAACACGCGACTTTAACAGACTATTGCACACGTCCCTTTTAGAAACGCAGACAATAGCTTTGTCGGCTTATAATCTATGTCATTGCTTCCTATTCGAGGACTATCATGCCCGTCCATTATCGTCACCTCACTTTTTAATTTTATATAAGCATTTTCATGCTTATTCAACTTTTTCATTTTATAATCTGGTCATTTATATGTCAACTTAAATCAACGTAAAATTTCCGGCTTTTGACCCTGGTATCATATATCGAAACTAAGGCATTAAAAAAGATGGCAGTTCATATCATTTTCAATAAACCGCCATCTTTTAAGCTCCTATATCTTCATATTTATCTTATTGTATTTTCATTATATATTCTTTTTTCTTCTTCGTGATAAAACACATATCATTCCTGAGCTTATAGCAAACAATAACCACACTATGCCTGCTGCATGCATTGTATCTGATGTAGCAACGCTGTTATCTTTCGAATCTACAGATGTGTTATTATCAGGGATTACTGACTGGTTATTATCTTCAGTATTCTTTATTATATCCTTGTAGACAATCGCATATGTTGAAAATCTGTCTGTTTCAAATGTGATAGTATTATCATTTGCATTATAATCAACAGGTATATTTTCTGATTCTCCATTATGAATTCTTATTACACTATACTCTCTTTTTATAGATGCATCCTTATTGATAATATTTTCTGGAATTGCAACTTTAAGTTTTATAGCTGAATTCAATTCATGAACACTATTTTTATTACCATCTACATTCTTATTAAGCACGATATCAAGTATGGTACCTATCTTTTCATCAGCTTTAAGCTTATTATCAATTAATTTCTTATCACTGTCAGTCACTTTATTTTCGATATTGTTTATATCTATTGTAACTTCTACTTTAACACCATTCTTGAATGCCTTAATTTCTTCTTCTGTAAAAACACTGTTAATTATTTCATTATTTGAACCCTCAATGGTCGTATCTGGTGTATCTTCTTTCTTTACAACTTCAACATTAATGCTGACATCTGCCTTAATCATAGGAATTATTGTAACATCTGTCTTATCTCCACATACTTTGCAATGATGCGACTTGCTTCCAGTTTCTGTAGTTGTAGCTTCCTTATCAACTGTCCATTCGTCACTGTAATCGTGACCTAATGCTGCTACCTCTTCTGTCTTTGTTGCACTACATCTTGTACATGTGTATGTCTTCTCGCCAGCTTCAGTACATGTTGGTGCTTTGGTTTCTTTTCCTTCGCCCCACTCATGGCCTAATGCTTCGATAACAGTTACATCTGACTTGCTATCACAGCCTGGTCTTGTACAGTGATGTGATTTACTTCCTGCTTCCTCACAGGTTGCTTCTTTATCTACTGTCCATTCTTCACTATAAGCATGACCTAATGCTTCGATTGCTTCTGTCTTTGTTGCATTACATCTTGTACATGTGTATGTCTTTTCTCCGGCTTCAGTACATGTTGGTGCTTTTGTTTCTTTTCCTTCGCCCCATTCATGGCCTAATGCTGCTATTTCTGTTACCTCTGACTTACTATCACAGCCTGGTCTTGTACAGTGATGTGACTTACTTCCGGCTTCCTCACAGCTTGCTTCCTTATCAACTGTCCATTCGTCACTATATGCGTGACCTAATGCTGCTACCTCTTCTGTCTTTGTTTTATCGCATCTTGTACATGTGTATGTCTTTTCTCCGGCTTCAGTACATGTTGGTGCTTTGGTTTCTGTTCCTTCGCCCCATTCATGTCCTAATGCTGCTATTTCTGTTACTTCTGACTTACTGTCACAACCTGGTCTTGTACAGTGATGTGATTTGCTTCCTGCTTCTTCACAGGTTGCTTCCTTATCTACTGTCCATTCATCACTATATGAGTGACCTAATGCTTCGATTGCTTCTGTCTTTGTTGCATTACATCTTGTACATGTGTATGTCTTCTCTCCAGCCTCAGTACATGTTGGTGCTTTTGTTTCTTTTCCTTCACCCCATTCATGACCTAATGCTTCTATTTCTGTTACTTCTGACTTACTATCACAATCCGGTCTTGTACAGTGATGTGACTTGCTTCCGGCTTCCTCACAGGTTGCTTCTTTATCTACTGTCCATTCGTCACTATAAGCATGACCAAGGGCTTCTATCGCTTCTGTCTTTGTTTTATCGCATCTTGTACATGTGTATGTCTTCTCTCCTGCCTCGGTACATGTTGGTGCCTTTGTTTCTTTTCCTTCACTCCATTCATGTCCTAATGCTGCTATTTCTGTTTCATCTGACTTGCTATCACAGCCTGGTCTTGTACAGTGATGTGACTTGCTTCCTGCTTCCTCGCAGGTTGCTTCCTTATCTACTGTCCATTCCTCACTATATGCGTGACCTAATGCTTCTATCGCTTCTGTCTTTGTTGCATTACATCTTGTACATGTGTATGTCTTCTCTCCGGCTTCGGTACATGTTGGTGCCTTGGTTTCTTTTCCTTCACCCCACTCATGTCCTAATGCTTCGATAACAGTTACATCTGTCTTGCTGTCACAGCCTAATCTTGTACAGTGATGTGATTTGCTTCCGGCTTCTTCACAGGTTGCTTCCTTATCTACTGTCCATTCTTCACTATAGGCATGTCCAAGGGCTTCTATTGCTTCTGTCTTTGTTTTATCGCATCTTGTACATGTGTATGTCTTCTCTCCTGCCTCGGTACATGTTGGTGCCTTTGTTTCTTTTCCTTCACTCCATTCATGTCCTAATGCTGCTATTTCTGTTACATCTGACTTGCTATCACAGCCTGGTCTTGTACAGTGATGTGACTTACTTCCTGCTTCCTCGCAGGTTGCTTCCTTATCAACTGTCCATTCCTCACTATAACTATGACCAAGTGCTGCTATCTCTTCTGTCTTTGTTTCTCCACACACCTTACATGTATATACCTTTTCACCTGCTTCGGTGCATGTAGAATCTTTTGATATTTCTCCATCATTCCATACATGCTCTTTATGCACAAGTGGCAAATCATTATAAGATGTTCTTTCCCACTGTAATGTTGTAAGGTCTTTTAACTTTCCAGCACCTGTATATGGCTGAACCTCTGTACTCAGTCTGTCTGCTGCATATAATACATAATCACTATATGGCAGTGCATTCTTGAATTCTTCTCTATCCTGAACAAGTGCTACCTCACCTGCCTTATCTGTGTTAAGTGCTACCTTTAACTCTGCCTGCTTGCCATCAAGCATATATATAGAATTAAATGCATTGATATATCCGGCTGCACTGCTTCCATTACCACTTATAAGTGCATTAGTCATACCTGACATATAGCAGTTCTCAAGCAGCATATGTGCTCCACAGTTAGATGAAGCACCATTACTTACTATTTTCTGTGCATACTCTGAACCTGCTGTTTTTTCTATATCCTGACGATAATTCCTAAGATTCTGTGCATCCATAATACAATTATATACATGTGCTGTACCGAATCTTAATCTAGGCATTCTGTCCATAGAATCCTTATAGTAGTTATTAGCAAATGTTACTGTTATATTCTTAGATGATGTATCCTCATCGCTCTGTCCAAGAAGATGTGTTTTCTTCTGTCCATATGCATAATTACATATCTGTTCATGTGTCATTCCAGATTCAAGCAAATGCTTGTAATATGCATATCCATCCGGATTAGCTTTCATAGCATTCATCATATTATCAAAGAATGTTCCACCATCACTTGCTGGAAGGAATTCACACCATGATATTGTTATATTACTATAAGCTGATGGAGTCTTGATATCTATAACACCATCATATGCCTTATAAAAAGTACAATGGTCAATCCATATATTAGAACTACCCTTTTCTATAGTCATATAATCCCAGTCATTACGGTCATATCCACCACTTGTTTCATCGTCCCATTCCCAGAGTTCATCAAACTTAATGTTTCTTATAATTATGTTGTCAGAACCTGTTATATCTATACATGTATGTGTAATCTTAGCACCATTCTTAGAATAGATTGTAAGATTGCTCATACCTGCAAGCTTTAACATAGATACTCCTGAGCTGATAAGATCCGGATGTGTAATAGGATAATTCTTATGTGCAGTTATAAATGACTTATATTCTGAATACCCCTCAACTTCTTTATCGCCAAGTGCTATATCCGCTGTAAGCTCTATAACTGATGCACGTCCGCTTGCTTTGACACTCTTTATCGCATCTAAGAATTCTTTGGCACTTCCTGCCTTATAATAATTCTTTGACTCTTCAAGAAGATTACCGCCACCAGTTACACCGGCACTTGCTGCATAACCTTCAACATTATACTTGTAAAGACCAGTATCATCACCATCATTTTCATTGTATGTGTCTGATACATACTGTGTTGTAACATATTTCTGTTCTGCTTTAGTTGTTACATTTCCTGCATAGTTAATACCAACTGCACTAAATACTGAATAAGGATCCCATCCAAGATAATTAATCTTAATCATCTCATCTGCCTTTTTCTTAGATATCTGTGATCTGTTAGCATTAATAGCATATCCTGGTCCATAGCTTCCATATTCATAAAATCTTGCAGCCTTGGCTGAATTACCACTCATATCTGCATATGGATTAGCTGCATTTGCACGTAGAATTTTTCCCATATAACAGTCTATCCATGTTATATACGCATCTGCACCCCAAGGTCGTGCAAGATAATACTTATTGCCTGAGCATCCATCCTCTGAAAGAACCTGACACTTATAGAATGTAAGTCCATAAGCTGCATCTGCAGAAGTCTTAGGAGCACATACATAACCCGAATTCTTATTGGCATTATAACGGAATACAAGCTTACAATCGTTAAATAACGCTCTAGGCTCATTACCATATATAAAGTCTACATTACCTGCTATATAACACTTGTAGTAATACTGTGTACCCTTATTGGCACATAATGTATCCTGATAACCAAGTATTCTTACATTAATATAAGAAGCATTATCAGCATCACTGCTTAATGCATCTGCTGACTCATTGCTCTTAGTTCCATCTCCAAGATAGTTATATGTATTCTCGAACGTAAGATTCTCTGCCGTAAAGTTGTGTGCTGTGCTTTCAATACGTACTGCACAACGCTTATCCATGTCACCTCCGGCAAGTTCTTTAACATCATAATATATTCTTGTCTTTTCACTATCCTCTCCTATAAGAGAAATATATGGTGATGATACAACAAGATGTTCATTATAATCGCCTTCCTTAACAAGGATAACAACTCTTTTTGTATTAGCTTTATCAACTGAATTTACAGCTGCCTGAACTGTCTTATATGTAGGGATGCCATTAACTTGCTCTCCATCTGTTCCATCATATGCAGAATCTACCACTTTATCATAATTTGTCAGATATACATAATTAAAAGTTTCCCTGGTTACACTGCCATCTTTAGCCTTTATAAGCAGTTCAACATCATTTCTTCCTGCTGAAAGTGAAGCATCTGTAAATGCAAATGTGCCCTTTACAGCTACAGACTTTTCATCTACAACTGTTCCATTAATCTTTAATGTAACTGTTGACTGTTTTTCAACAACTCCTTCAAGTGTAAGCTTTCCGTCATATACTGTGTTGTATGATCTTCTTGTTATAGTAAGTCCTGCCGAAGAATCTTCATATGCATATTCTCCTGTATGTCCTGCACTTGGTACTGCCCATACAGAATCTGATGGATTACTATAATTATCAATCCTGCCATCTATGTGTGAGTATGCTATGACATAGTAATAATATGGCATCTCTGCTTCAACATCACTGTCTTCATAAGCACATTCGCTTATTGTTGCTATGAGCTTGGCATTATCACTTGTTTCATCATATGAATAACGATACAACTCATATGTATCTGCTCCATTAACCTTATCCCATGCAACATTAATCTTATCACTTGTTGATAATGTACTAAGCACTGGTTTATCAAGTGCTGGTCTTATATATACTTTATCTGACTCAACGTATGAATTAATCTCACCGTCAACGCCAAGCTTTCCGCTTACCCTGAACTTGTAATCGCCAGCTTCTTTTAATATATATCTGTATGAAGTATCTGTAAGTGCAGACTCAACCTTACTCCATGTACTTCCATTATCCTGTGACACTTCAAGTACATATAAGCCATCTCCGTCTGCCTCTACTTTATTAGTCCAGCTTACATCTATATATTCTCTTGTGTCTGAACCTATAGCTGTAACTGTATCTATTTCCGGTGCTGTTCCTTTTGCCTTGTAGCATTTATTCTGGTCATAAAGAACTTTTCCATCAGCGGCTTCATACTTCATATTCTTAATAGTCGCCTCAACTCCGGCTAATACAAAACCATAAGATACTGCTGTAGCAGCTTTATCAGTCTTAAACAGCTCTGTACTTGTATACTTGTACACTAACTGTCGTTCTGTCTGTCCTTTTGGTGTAACAGATATAGCCAGACCCTCGTCTGTCTTTACCATCTCAAAATGCACCATTGTACCAACAGCTACGGTTCCTGATAATGCACTTCCTGCACCAACTGGTTCACTTGTTCCTTTGTAATATATCTGCTTTAATTCTGTTGACTTTCTTATACCAGCTGTAGCTATCATGCTGCCATCATAAGCACCAAAGAATAAGCCGTTGCTTGAGCTGTTTCCACATGAATTAATAATTATATCTGCTGATAATTTATTAATATCTGCTGTTTCTTCAAAACCATAGTAACTTACTGTTGAACTTATATTAGTTTTATCTGCTGAAAGTGTACCACCTGTCTGTGTCAGCTTAAGCCTCTATCCTTCCGGCTGTACTACAAGACTATCTGTGCTGCCTGTTATAACTGGCATCTTTGGCTGCTCAACATATTCAACTTCCTTGGCATCGTATACTACTGATATTGACTTGATATAGGCATCTCCTCCTGTAGATACTATCTCTACTGTACCTGCCTCCTTAGAATCATATCTGTAAGATGAAACTGCTGTTGTTGTACTCGCTGCTTCTCCACCTATTGTATACAAAGCATACATACCACTATATGCTTCTACAGATACCGTACATCTTCCAGTTACAGGAACTACTATCTTCGTCCCACCATTAAACTGCGCTTTATCACCAGATGCAGCCAGCTTTCCTGTACTTGCATCAATATAAAGTCCATTATAATATCCGGTATTATTTTGTATTGTCTTATTAAAATAATCACCAGAACCAGACACGAAAGACCAGCTTGTTATCTGCTCGAATATAACTTTCTGTGTCACTTCACCTGATTTAACTGTTATATCTGCTCCTGACTTAAGCTTATATGGCTGTGCTATGAAATCACCACCAATAGTAAGTGTATAAGAGCCTTCTCTAAGCCTTATATTATCCTTTGAATCAAAGCTATATGTATATCTGCTGTTATCTTTGTTAGTATATGTATATATTATATTCTTTCCTGTAAGATCCGGTTTATCTGGAAGATTAAGTGTAACAGCATATGTTGGCTTAAGACCTGCTGTTATGTCTAATACTCCGTCTTCTGTATAGCTTACTCCACTATGTGCTGATGTTATCTCATAATCATCCGCTCCTGTGAGTACTACATTATATGTCACTCCCTTTTCAACTCTTGCAGAATATGACTTCTTATCAGCTGCCATAACGACCTCTGGTACATATTCTGTATCAGCATCTGTTAAAAATGATACTCCAAGCTGTGACACATCGTATTCATCTGCAATACCTGTTATATTACCAGTTACCATCTTAGTTGAAAGCTTCATGATTGTAATATCTGCTGTCACCTGACCTGAAGCTTCCTTGCTAACCTTTACCGATGTTATACCACTAGTTATAATATAAGCAGGATTACTTATAGAAAGCTCATATTCCATCTCTTCATCTTCTACTGGAACCTCAACTGAGTACATGTTATCTGATATAATACCAGAATACTGCAGACCTGTAGTCTTATTAACTGCAACTACACTTGTTCCATCAGGAATAGCTGATGAGGATGTGATAGTTCCTTTGATTGATGTCTTTTCAAGCTCCATACATTCAACTGAAACAGACTGAATATATGTTGAAGAATTATAAACTGATTCTAATTCTATATCACCTTCATCACCTGTAAGATAACACTCTATTGTAACTGTATTATATGAACCATCTAATTTTGTATTAGATATGCATTCTGCTTTCCTGACTGTTCTTCCACTCACCTTCCAGTATGAAGACAGTATATCTTTTGTATTATCAACTGCACTTATATTATTCTTATTAACTATAAGTGTTATAACTGCTTTATCTCCTATAACTGGAACATACAGTTTAGTGCCAGTATTAATCTGGATTCTTTTATTAGATGCATCAGGATAAAACTTTCCTTTAGATGCATCAATATATAATACATCACCATCAGCATTAGTATATGTTCCTTTACCTGATTGTATCACAGTCGCTGTAGTATTATTAGCTGCGGCTGTCATTGTATTATTGGTACTATAATCCCATACTGCAGAAATCTTTTTATCTGTACTTGTCTTAAAATCATTAAGCTTGTTATCAGAAAATGCTGCTGATGTTGTTGCAGTACTTGTAGATGAATCTATCTGGATAGAATATAAATATGTATTAACACCTACTTTAAGTGCTACATTCTCTGCACCATTATTCACATATCCTGTTATCTCGTATATCTTGTTTCCTTTAGCTTGTACAGTAGTATCCTGCATACCATCTAATTCAATATCAGAGACAGTTAATGTACTTTCTGACTTTAAAGTAATTGTACATCTGCCAGCTCCCTTAACTATAGGAAATGTAAATAACGTACCTGCATTAGTCTGATATGCATTACTTCCATTGCTTGCAAACTTACCTGATGTGGCATCCACTGTTAATTCGTTATTATCAGAATTAAGCAGTTTTCCACTATTTTTTTGCAACTGGGTAACTTTATTCCCATTACTGTCAAACATTTTATCGTTCGTATCTGCATATGTCCATATAGCAGACATACTCTCAGCTGCCTTTGCCTTAACAGCAAACAGCCCATCTGGTATAGAAATTCCCGACAAGATTAAAGCAACAGCCATAATCACAGCCGATATTCTCTTAAACCATCCTTTCTTCATTACTGATTTCTTCATGTTTTCTCCCTTTCCCGGCATAAAATACTATGATGTACACTATTAACAAGAGATAGTGTGAAAAATAAGATTTTTGATTGTTCTAATACATGTCATACTCTATGTTAATCTTACACAAAAAAATGCCTCATATTTTTATTTAAGAATACAACCTGCACTATTTTTACACCACCAAATTTTTTTTATTTTATATATCAACTACAGATTTTTTCATCTTTTATTTGTCTTTTTTTTAGTACATAAGTACTATATTATATAACTATCTACACATCATAATCAATTACATGAAAATCAATCCAACTACAAAAACACCATGAAAGCCTTTAAACTTTCATGGTGTTTTATATTAGGAAAAAAGTTTATATAAATGTGATGTGATTCACATTTGTACCAGTCCAATAAATCAATCTTATCTGATAATCATTAAACATTATCCAGCACTATACAAGACCAAGTATATGTGGAAGGAACATTGATATCTGAGGAATATATGTTACAAGTAACAATGCTATAAGGATTACTCCGAAGTAAGGAAGCAGTGTCTTTATAACGCTCTCGATTGTCGTTCCACCAACACGGCAGCCTGTAAAGAGGATTGTACCTACAGGAGGTGTTATTGTACCAATAGATAAGTTGAAGCATAGTAATATACCAAAGTGGATAGCATCCATGCCAAGTGACTTACAGATTGGTAAAAGGATAGGCGTAAATATCAGTATCGCTGGTGTTACATCCATAAATGTACCAACTACAAGTAATAATACATTTATAAGAAGTAATATAAGGAACTTGTTAGTTGTAAGACCAAGTATTGCCTTAGCTATCATATCTGGAATCCCTGTAAATGCCATAGCCCATGACATAATAGATGAAAGACCGATCATGAATGTGATAATACCTGTTGTCTTAGCTGCTTCAAGGACAATTCTAGGAATATCCTTAATCTTAAATGCTCTGTATATAAGTGATAATACCGTTGCATACACTACTGCAATAGCAGAACCCTCTGTTGCTGTAAAGATACCTCCAAGGATACCTCCGATTACGATTACGATAAGTAAAAGACTTGGTATTGCCTGCCATAAAGTCTTAAGAGCAACATTAAGTGGAACTCTTGATTCTGCCTGATATCCACGCTTCTTAGCCATGATACCTGCAAGCACCATAACTGCACCACCCCAGAGAATACCTGGAATATAACCTGCCATAAAAAGTGCTGCTATAGAAACACTGCCTGCAACGCTTGAATAAACGATCATAGTGTTACTTGGTGGGATAAGCATACCTACTGGAGCAGATGCTACGTTAACTGCTGTACTATAGTTCTTATCATATCCTTCCTTTTCTTCAAGTGGTCCGATTGTACCACCCATGGCAGCGGCTGCTGCTGCACCTGAGCCTGAGATTGCTCCGAATAACATATTAGCTACTACATTTGACTGTGCAAGTGCACCAGGCATACGTCCACTAATTACCTTTGCACAGTTTACAAGTCTCTGTGCTATGCCACCATTATTCATTATGTTACCTGCAAGAATGAAAAATGGAATAGCTATAAGTGAAAACGAGTTAGAACCCGCGAATATTCTCTGTGCTGATGTTGCGAAAGAAACATCTGCTGGAATCATACATATCATTGAAACTGCTGATGACATACCTATGGCTACACCGATTGGAGCACCGATAACAAGCAGTACTACCAGTATTGTAACCATTACTAAAGCTACCTGTAATGCTATACTCATATTTACCTCCTATTCTGCCTTCTTCTTAAGCTCAAGACCGATATTATATATGCTGTAGAATATAATAATCACGCCACATATTGGAATTATAGAATATATAATACCTGTTGGAATATGTAAGATTGAATCGTACTGTACGAAATTCATCTGTGTAATCTTGAAGCCGCCGAATACCATTATAAGTCCTGCAAACACTATAGTTACACACTCAATTATAATGTTTACCACTGTCTTTGCTTTTCCTGGAAGCTTATCCTTTAAAACTGCTATATTGATATGTTCTCTCTGTCCAAACATATAAGTTGCAGATATAATTATCAACCATACGAATGAATATCTTGTAAGAATCTCTGTCACACTGCTTGGTGAAGAGAAGATATATCTTGCAACTACCTGGTAGGTTACCATAAGCACCATCATAATAAATATGAATACGCTTGCATACGAAGTTATCTTATCTAGTATATTCTTAACTATTTTCATATAAGTACACCTCCTCATTAATCCTGATTACGTAGAGCTTCTACCTTATTATATATATCCTTTGTCATATCTGACTGATTAGCGATACTATCAAGTAATGGCTGACATTTTTCCCTGAATTCGTTAGTATCAGGATATACAAAGATTGCTCCATGGGCTTCTGCTTCTTCCTTGCCCTTTTCGACAGCATCCTTAAATGTATCAAACTCATAATCTGTTGATTCCATGACAAGCTGGTCGAATATCTTTCTATCCTCTGCTGATAAACTGTCAAGGAAGTTAGTACTTGCTACTACTACATCTGGATGTACAATATGTCTTGTATATGAATAATACTTAGCCACTTCATAATGCTTGAAATCTGAATATACAAGTTCACTGTTTTCACCTGCATCTATAACACCCTGCTGAAGTGCTGTATATACCTCTGACTGAGACATTGCTGTACCTGTACCACCCATATACTTAACCATGTTAAGATATGTTGTACTATCATTAACTCTGACGATCATACCCTTAAGATCCTCTGCTGAGTTAATAGGCTTGGCTGCATATATATTTCTCTCACCAGCTGTATATATTGTAAGAACCTCAAAATTATACTTTCTTGTTGACTTAAAAAGATCTGTAAACACACCAGCTTCTGTTGCTCTTCTTAAGTGATCCATATCCTTATAAAGATAAGGGGCACCTACGATAGCAAAATCAGAATCATATCCTTCTGGAACTGAACAGGGTACGATAGCCATATCAAGAGCTCCTGTTCTTATAAACTCTGCCATGGAACCCTGCTCGCCAAGTACACCATTGGCATATATAGTCATCTTGTATCTTCCATTAGTCGCCTTTTCGAACTTTTCACCAAGTTCCTTCATAGCTTTATACTGTGGATGATTCTCATTCTGGTTAAATGCTACTCTTATAATCTTTACTTCCTGACCGTCTGCACTGTCAGTTGAACATCCTGTAAGTGTAAGACTGGCCAGCATTGTTATGCATAATACTAATGCTATTATTTTCTTGCCCATAAATTCCTCCATATCTGATACATTTCAACCGTCAGTCATAAACCCTGATAAACAACTGACAGCTTTGCTCTTATGCATCTGCCTGATTACTTTAAAAGCTCTAAGCTTACCTTGACTACAACCTTTCTTACTTCCATAGGTTCTCCATCTGCAACCTGTGGTCTGTGTACATCTGTTGGAAAGAATACACAGAAACATCCTGGTGTTGAGGTGATAAAGCCTTCATTTTCTACCTTCTTGTAGAATATAAGATCTCTTTCATCGAATCTTTCATCCACCTCATAATTTCCTGTATCTGGTGTAAAGCCTAACTTTTCTCTTCCTGTTACAAGGAACTGGACATCTAAGTACTTTTCGTGAACCTCTGGTTTTCTATCACTTACTGGTTCTGTCATAGCATCGAATACCTGTGCATATAACAGTTTACCTTCTATTTCATATACACCTGTTTGCATTTTAGTAAAATCATTGCTCTTTAAATATTCTATAGCTCTCTGTACTGCCTTTGGATAATTAGAATAATCATCCTTTGTGTGAATTGATGAAAATATCATCTCTGCTCCCTTCTGTCTGCCTTTCACATGCAGACATTTCGTATTTAATTCAGTATTCAATCCAGTAATGACTCTTTAAATGCTTATTTACTGGACATTGTTTTTACTTTTATTCTCCATAGCATGAACCATATTAACTATCATTTTATGCGAAGGAACCGGAATTCCAAGTCTGTCTCCTGCCTTCACAACTGCACCACTTATTGTATTAACCTCTGTAAGTCTGCCAGCCTTTAAGTCTGCATATATAGAAGTCCTTCCTTCTGGCGAGTTGATAGATGTATTTCTTACTCTCTCAATCATCTCATCTTCATCAAACTCAAGTCCCATAGCCTTTGCTACCTGCATTGCTTCTTTTATAAGTGTAACTGTCATATTCCATGCATATTCATCCTCTGCGATAAAACCGATAGGCACCTGAAGCACTCCTGTTAATGCACTAAGTGAGACATTCGTAAAAAGCTTATCCCATATAAGCTGCTGTATGTTACTGTAAATGTGTGTATCAAAACCACATCCATCAAAACATTCCTTTACTTTATCAAGCATACCCTTCTTATCTTCTACAAGCATGCCAATATTAGTCTTACCCTTACCGCCTCTTCTTACATATCCGTTATCAAGAATAGCTCCATTATCTTCTGTTGTTCCTATAATAATTCTTTCCTTAGGAACAAACTCTTCAATAATATCTTCATGTCCGGCACCATTCTGAAGAGTTAAAACATAAGTATTATCACCGATTATAGCCTTATTTTCCATAAGAGCAGCTCTAGAATATAATGCCTTGACAAATATAATAACAAGATCAACCTCACCTATTCCTTCGCTGCTAAGTAATGCCTTTGGATGATATATGACATCTTTATCATTCTCATATAGCTTCAATCCATCTGCATTAATCTTTTCAACAAGTTCTTCCTTCTTATCTATCATATAAACATCATTGTTTATTGAAAGATGGCCTCCATATATAGAACCCATAGCACCAGCTCCAAGTACTGCTATCTTCATAGTGATCCTCCATTCTTGCGCTGCTTCTTTGCGCATCTCAAGTTTGTGCGAAGTACAAATCTTGCGTGTGAAAAATCTTATTTTTCACACTATCCTCCATTTCTGAACCGTAATACTTCTTATTATACAATATACTTTTTATAAAGCATACTCATCAGCTTTTACAGACTTACCGGCTGATTATCATCCCACTTTTATGCTCATATCGGGGCGGGTCCCAAGGTCTTTCACACACCTATGAGCAAGCTCATGTGGGTTCAGACCTTTTGCCCCTGGTATCTTTCTATATTATCTCGTAAATTCAGCAAGTCCTTCGATTGCATATGCTCTGATAGGGCATGAATCTAATCCATAGATTGGAAGTGGTGAATATGACATGAAGAATGTATCCTGTGAAAGCTTATCAAGATTCTTTAATACTTCAAGGAATACTATGTTTTCTGCCATACAGATATCGTGGAAAGGCTTAACATCTTCGTTGCAATTCTCAATTGAAACTCCATCACCAAAGCCTACACACTTAATCTTGTGGTCTACACACCACTGTGCTGTTTCACCATTAACTAATAATCTCTGATCCTTATCTGTATTAGTATCAGGTGTGAATGGATCAATCTTATAAGAAGAATCTATGATAAGAATATCTCCTTCCTTAACCCAGCCCTCTGTTGCCTTATCAAGGTCTGCTGCACTGATGTGCTTTCTATGAGGAAGTGTTTCCTTGAAATCTACATATATTGCTCTTCCCATAAATGTTGTAAGTGGAAGCTCTGCAACTGATGGCCAGTTATCATCATGATGATAAGGACACTCACAATGTGTTCCAAGGTGGCTTGTAAGATCCATAGCTGTATGGAAATCAGGGATTGGTCCACCTGTATTATATCTGATAAGATGGCATCTTCTCGACTCTGTCTTTGGGTCTAATGGCTTTGTAAGATCGATCACCTTTAATCCGTTTCCTAAATCAAATGTTGTATTCATAATATTTTTCCTCCTTAAACTTTGTTATTCATTGTTTTTTAGTTTTTAGTATTTGTTAACTTTTTGTCTTTCCTTTTGACATTTGCAGTATACCAGTATACCGGTATATAATCAATTATCAAAATTCTATAAATTTATATGTTATTTTTTATGCACTTTTAACAATTCAGCGTTGTTTTTGAAATACTTTATACAAATATTATTTTTGATTTTTATTTAAGTTTGATAAATAATTGTCAATATATAGTGCTGTTCAAAACTAATGAAGTGAAGAATTTTTATACTTTTGTCAGGGATTTTTGTATTTTTTGACACTTTATTTTATATGGTGTAATATTAAGAAACTGTCTTAAAAATCTATTTTAAAATACATCTTATTAGAATAACTATATATTCTTAGCAAATGATATATTTTCTACTAATAGATAGAAATGGAGAACTTTATGAATACTTCTACATCTTACTGGCTGAAAAAAGGTATACATAATGGTATGCCTATAGCCCTTGGATATCTTGCTGTGTCCTTCACTCTTGGTATAGCTGCCAAAAATGCTGGATTAACAGCACTGCAGGCTGCCCTGGCAAGTATAACCTGCCACGCATCTGCTGGAGAATTCGCCGGATTCACTCTTATAGCCGCACTCGCCACATATACAGAAATAGCTGTCATGGAGCTTATAATCAATGCACGATACTTTCTTATGTCGTGTGCGTTAAGCCAGAAGCTTGACAACAAAATGCCTTTTTTTCACAGACTGATCATGGGACTTTTTGTTACTGATGAAATATTTGGATTATGTGTATCTGTTCCTGAAAAGCTTAATCCAGCCTATATGTATGGTATGGTGCTTGTTGCATCCCCAGCCTGGGTTCTTGGAACCTACTTTGGTGTACTTTTTGGAAACATACTTCCAGCAAGCATCGTAAGTGCGCTAAGTGTCGGACTATATGGAATGTTTATTGCTATCATCATTCCACCAGCAAGAAAGAACAAAATTGTAGCTTGCGTTGTTGCTATATCTATGATTATAAGCTGCATATTCTCTTATGCACCTGTTGTCAGTTCGATATCATCTGGAACACGTATTATTATCCTTACAGTAGTTATTTCACTAGCGGCTGCTGTATTGTTTCCTGTTAAAGAAAACGAATGTTAAAACTAAAGGAGCTAAAAGAAATGCTTTTACATAATACTTATATATACATACTTATAATGGCAGCTGTAACATACCTTATCCGAACACTGCCGCTTACACTTATCAGAAAAGAAATCAAGAATACAACCATCAAGTCTTTCCTGTATTATGTACCTTATGTAACACTGGCAGTTATGACGTTTCCTGCCATACTTGAATCTACAAACAGTGTTATATCCGCCGCTATTGCATTTGTGATAGCTATTGTACTTGCCTGGATGGGAAAAAGTCTTTTTCAGGTTGCTATGTTTAGCTGTGCTGCTGTATTCATAGTTGAACTTCTTATGAGATTTATTGCTGGTTAATTGTATACTGTCAATTATTTCACGCATTATGCTTATTTTCAATATAGCACTTATGTACTGTTTACTGATACTATAATAAACTGATAACAATATACTAAAGGCAATATATTAAAAGCATATACTAAAAAAACCTGCTATAGTGATTACAACTAATCAACTATAGCAGGTTTTAATAACTTCACAGAACCTTAAATCAACATATATCAGGGTTTATATTATGGAGGGTTCTGTATTATGGGCAAATCTTCTGATCAGCCTTGAAGTTATCAGCATATTAATCAAACCTTCTTATCTTTTATCATATAAGATAAGAGCAATCATCTCAACAGGCTCGTTACCTATCGCCTCTATTCCATGACCTTCACCTGAACCTGTAAATGTAACATCTCCAGCTGTAACTGTCTTTATAACACCATTATCATTATACTTTGCTGTACCGCTTAATATATAATAGGTTTCTGATTCACCATTATGGATATGGTATCCTATAGCAGAACCTGGATATACTGTTGTATGTCCAAATACTCTGCCTGCTTTATACATCTCATCCTCTCCATTAAGAAGACTTCTTACAAGTATTTCTCCAGTTCCATTGAAGGGACTCGGTTTTTTATCATATATTTTATCATCTCTTTTACGAACCATACATATCTCCTTTCCTGTCAGTGCAGACTCATGTTTATATAATCAACATTACATAGCATAGACATCTGCTCTGACAGTATTTTCTTACTATATTTTTATCAATACACTTATACACCTTATTAATTTACTGTATCTATTGGGGGAATATTATTTATTATATTTCTTAGCCATATCATTGAATTCTTCTTCTATTCCAATATAGTAGTTAAGCCCCATGTCAATCCACTTTGGCATATCTTCTTTTGGCATGCCACCCATATCGTGTTCATCATGGAATACAGTATTGCGGTCTTTTAAAGTTTCCTTACCATATACATACATACCAAACATAGATGCTTTCTCAAATACGTGGCATGTTACAAAGTTAAATCCATAAGGAATAACATCATCAAGGTTAATATCTGCCTTGCCATTCTTACTCATAACATCCGGCCACATCTTCCAGCCCTTAACTTCCTTACTTACCTTTTCAGCTTCCTCTATAGTCTTAAGACCAATAATAAGTGTCATAACATCAACACCCATATCCTTTGCCATAGCCTCAGCAGCCTTACATCTTTCAATAGCCTCATCTATACCATATTCAAGCTTACATTCTGTACGTGCTATAACTAAGAAATCTGTTCCCTTTGCAGCCTCAAGACTTGCTGCAACTTTTGCAAGCCATTTTTCTCTTGAAACAACTTCATGCTTGATATCTCCATCCTTATATCCGTTCATCATTGCAAAACCCCATCTGTTCCAGCCTCTGATGCCTGTTGTATCATCGATAGTACAGCCTTTTGCTCCTGCATTTATAAGTCTTTTTATAAGTCTGTATGTAGTAAGTGGAGTATCTCCGAATCCATCATCTGCATCTACTATAAGTGGAAGTGATGAATAGTTACATATTCTTTCTGTTGACTGTACAAGGTCATCTGATGTTATAAGACCAATATCCGGAAGACCTGCAACACTTTCTGCAAGCTGTCCACCACTTAACATAAGTGCCTTAAAGCCCGTGAGTTCCGCTGCTCTTGCAGTTCTACAGTCCCATACACATGGTGCAAAGATCTGCTCGTTTTTTACTAATTCCTTAAATGATGTTGTTTCTTTCTTAATATACTCTTCTTTCATAATTCTTTATTCCTTTCTGCTGATATGTTTATAGTTTTTTACTGATATTTTATAACACTTTAAGCTGCTATAGGATACATAATGTTGCCAAGTACTAAGGCAAGTGCGAGTGCAAGTAATGTAATAACAACTGTTACTACGAATAAATATTTATAGCCTTCCTTGTATGAAACTCCTGATATAGCAAGGACTGCAACGATACCGCCGCTATGAGGAAGACTGTCAAGACCTACAGATGCAATAACACCTATTCTGTGCATTATAGCTGGATTAACTCCCATAGCCATAAATGGTTCTGCAAGTACTGAAAGTGTTGTTGAAAGTCCTCCCATACCTGATGCATTAAGTCCACATAATAATGTAGTAGCAATACCAAATATAATAAGTGGATTACCACCTGATGTACTAAAGTTAAGAATTCCATTAACAATCTGGTTAAATCCTGGTGCTGCTTTAACCACTGAACCTATGGCTACTATAGCTGATGCATTGATAGTTGTAACTGCTGCACTGCTGACTGCATCTGTAAGCAGCTTCTGTACTCCTGTAATATTCTTAAAGAATAATATACAGCAAAGAACAATTCCCGATAAAAGTGCAACTGATATATCCTGCTTTAATACATTCAGTACAACTGCTACACATACGATAGGAAGAATAGCAAGTACTACATTAGGCAGCTTTCCATTTGCTTCCATCTCATCTGTCTTTGCAAGAACTTTAGATGTTTCTTCATCAACAATAAAACCTTCTCCATTTTTCCTTGCTCGGTTTGACTCCCACATAAGATAAACCAGAATAAGTGCAAGTGTAAAAACACCACATACAACACCAACTACTGGAGCTGCCATAGCATTAGTTGGAAGAAATGATGATGGAATAATATTCTGCACCTGAGGATTACCCGGTAACATTGTTACCCATGTGAAAATACCAGCACCAATTGTTGCAGGTATAAGTTTTCTTGGCATATCAGCTTCCCTGAATACCGCAAGTGTGATTGGATAAAGGGCAAAACATGAAACCATGGCAGATACACCACCATAAGTTAAAAGTCCACCAGCGATTACGATAGCTGGTATGGCAAACTTAACACCAAGCTTACCAATAATAAATGAAGCTATTGACCTTGCTGCTCCTGTAATATCCATGACCTTTGAAAGAATGGCACCTAACAACAGCATAAGCCATGATGATTTAACAAAGTTTGCAAATCCAGTCATATAATCACCTGTCATAGTTGATACAACTGGAAGTCTGCTGAAAAGTGCTATAAATATAACACTGATTGCCGCTGCATATACAACCGGCACTTTCTTTAATGTAAGGACTAGTAACAATGCAAGTCCTACGAGAATGATTATCATATCCATATGATTGTCCTCCTACAATTTCCTTTTAATCTTATAGCGTATGATTGATTATATTTACACGCTATTGGATCTGTACTAAATACTTTTATACAAATCTGTCATTGATTAAGAAATGCTAAATCCATGCTTTCATAATATGCGCGCTTATTATTACTTGCATTATTTGCATACCTCTTGTGTAACTGTAGTATACAACAGTTATTTAAGTTTGCGCAATGCTTAATTTTCTATAATTTTTTCATTATATTTTTGTGCATTTTCGCCAATACATTGTTTTGATTTTACATGTAATTTCATATAAGTGTCCTTTTCGAATTATATTAAAATCCATAAAAATAAACATTATTTTTTAGATACACATCAATTCTTTAGCTACCTCACCAGCTTTTTTCTAAATGTTTTAACAATTTATCTGTTGCTAATCAGCTTATATTAGTGTAATATAATAGATGTATACATCAGTTATTAAACGCGATACATTATAAAACAATAATGTGTATTTTAACACATTATCATTCTCTAACATGCATTTATATTAAACGTAAAACATGAATAGAGAAAAATCTACGTAGAAACGGAGAATTATTATGGCAAATACAGAAAATATGTCCAAAAAGGGATTAAAAGAACAAACATACCTCACGCTAAAAGAAAGAATGGTTGATTGTGTATACCCACCTGGATCTCTTATTAACGAAGCACAACTTGCTGCTGATCTTAATCTCAGCCGTACACCAATAAGAGAAGCCATAAGCAAGCTTGAAATGGAAGGCTTTGTCCAGATTCTGCCTAAAAAAGGTATATACGTTACTAATATAACTTTCAATGATGTAATACAGGTTTTCCAGACACGACTAGAAATCGAACCAATAGCTCTTAAGCTTGCTGCTCCCCATCTTCCTAAGGAAGGGCTTACCCTATTCTGTCAAAAGTTCGAAGAACCTGTTACAGATATACATAACAGCTTCCGCCTTGATACTGCTATGCATCTTTTTATTATTGAACATTGTGGAAACAAATATATAATTGACATGATGCAGCGCGTTTTTGAGGAAAATACAAGGATAATAATTTCAAGTAAACAGAATCAGGCTCATATACATGATGCCAAGCATGAACATATGGAAATCCTTAACTTGCTGATTAACGATAAATATGCTGAAGCTGAGGCTGCCATGAGAACTCATATCGAGGAATGTAGAAGAGCTGCTCTGGATTACTTTTTAAACAATCAGGTATATACTTCATCAACAAACAGCTCATCTTATATAAAAGAGCTTGAAAAATACTCTTAATATACAGATTATAAATATTATCGTATTAAAAATTGTTAAACCCCAGCCACATATGCACTAAGCATCTGTGACCGGGGTTTAAGAACTTAATCCAGCATCTTTTTACAATCTATTTTTTCTTATAATTAGCAATACCAAATATCGCACATAACAATATGCATGCGAATATCATCCATCCAACAAGATATGATGTTCCAAGCTTTGCGAATGTATCGTAATATCCCTTAAGATATACAATTACAATAATCGCCGGAAGTATATAACTCATATAGAATCTGAAACATTCAGGGAACTTTATGCCCTTACCTGTATTAGCTTCCTGTCTGAAGCCTTCCCAGCCCCAGCCATTCTTCTTTGTACAGAATAACACGAATATCATACTTCCAAGTGGAAGAAGATTATACGATACAAGGAAGTCTTCAAGATCCATAATACCAGTTCCTGGACCAAGTGGTTCAAAACCTGAAAGCACATTAAAACCTAATACTGCTGGAAGTGAAAGCAATGACATAAACACAATATTCCACAACACGACATTTTTTCTTGAATACCCCTTAAGGTCTATGTAAAACGAAATAATATTCTCGAATACAGCTATAACCGTTGAAAGCGCCGCAAACGACATAAATATAAAGAATGCTGTTCCCCATACTCTTCCACCAGCCATGCTGTTAAACACATTCGGCAGTGTCTTAAAAAGCAGTGAAGGACCTGCATCAGGCTGTACGCCAAATGAAAAACATGCTGGTATAATAATAAACCCAGCCATAAGTGCAACGAATGTATCAAGTACTACTATGCTGACAGCTTCGCCACCTATGGTTCTATCCTTCTTCATGTAGCTTCCGAAGATCTCCATAGCACCAATACCTACACTAAGTGTAAAAAATGCATGTGTCATGGCATCAAATATAACAGGGCCTATACCTCTTGCCTTAATAGTATCAAGATTAGGAACAAGATAAAACTTAACACCCTCAGATGCACCTGGTAAAACAAGCGAATGTATCGCAAGAACAATAATAAGCACTATAAGACATGTCATCATTACCTTTGTTATCTTTTCAATACCCTTTTCCAGTCCAAGTGCACATACACCAAAGGACAACAATATCGCTATCATCATCCATACAATCATGACTCCAGGATTACCTAACATATTGCCAAACTCTGCGGTTATCTGCTCTGAGCTGACACTTGTAAGCGCACCGCTTGCTTCCTTGAATGCATAATAAAGCATCCATCCGGCTACCATAGTATAGAAAGCCATAAGAATATAACTTCCAACTACTGATACCCACTTAAAATAATGCCACTTGCTGCCTTTTTTCTCTAGTACCTCATATGCTCTGGCTGCACCCTTTCCACTTCCTCGTCCTACCGTAAACTCAGCACACACAATAGGAAAACCTAGAATAGCAAGGAACACAAGATATATCAGTACAAATGCTGCTCCTCCGTTAATTCCACATATGTATGGAAACTTCCATACATTGCCAAGCCCTACTGCGCACCCGGCTGACACAAGGATGAAACCTAGTCGCGATCCAAACATTTCTCTTTCTTTCAAAACAAAACCTCCAATATTAACTTTTGTATATTCGACATACATATATTCCGTATGATATTCTGCACAATATTCATCGCTATATTCTGCACAACTCATACATACAACTAACGTGCCATAGCTGCCTTAACAAGATGCTTTGCAAGCACAGATGTAGTAACTGAACCAACTCCACCTGGAACAGGTGTTGCAATTGCTGCAATATCTGTGATAGTGTCAAAATCAACATCTCCACACAGATTTCCTTCCTCATCTACATTAATGCCAACATCAACTACAATGGCACCCTCAGCTACATAATCCTTCTTAATCATGCGTGCAGAACCTGCTGCCGCAACAAGTATCTCAGCGTTCTTACATGTACCTTCCATGTCAACTGTCTTTGTATGACATACTGTAACTGTTGCATTGCGCTTCATAAGAAGCATAGAAACAGGTTTTCCTATAACAAGACTTCTTCCTACAACTGTTACCCTTTTACCCTTTATATCAATACCAGCATAATCCAACATCTCAATGACTGCCTCTGCTGTACATGGTGCATATCCACTCTCATCACCAGCATATACCTTAGCTAAGTTAAGAGGTGATATACCATCAAGATCTTTTCTTGGATCTATTTTGTTTTCAATCTGCTTTTCATCAAGCTGCTTTGGAAGTGGTCTTAACATAAGAATACCATCTATGTCAGGATTCTCGTTAATCTTATCGAACTCAGCCTGAAAAGTCTCATTATCTATATCAGCATCAAATGTATATGTTGTACATCTGACTCCTACCTTATCCATCTTTTTAACAGCTCCTCTTTCATATGAGCAGTCATCTGGTCTTTCACCAACCCTTATAATAGCAAGGTGTGGAAGTGGACCTTCTATACTTTTAACTTGTTCCATAAGCTTTTCATTAATGGCATTAGCTACTGGAAGTCCTTTTAATATCTCCATATTATTTATCTCCATATATTTTATTTTGTTGTGATAATATCTTAATTTACTCTTTCTCAATCCGTACACTCACGAACCCGCGCTACGCGCTATCTCGCCCTGCTTCGCATGGCTGT
>OMGH01000573.1_pt1 | contig 30519 bp, 28 predicted proteins | sample 1645841 | NCBI WGS metagenome assembly OMGH01 (sample SAMN00849584, study PRJEB25192) | human gut metagenome
TAATATACAGGGAAAAGTGTGACAGGAAAAATGATTTTAAAATAATTGTGGGTGAGGTTTATGACAAAAGTCCGGAGGCGGCTGACATTATATTAAATCAGGCTTTTGAATTAAAAGAGAATACAAAATTAAAAACAAATACTGCCATAAATAATATATCAGGGAGTAGTAAAGTTATAAAGAAAGCAATAAAGCAGGCTGACAAGGCAGCGTATTCACTTGGATATACGGATAAGGCATATGATATTTTATTTGATAAGGACTTTAGCGGTATAAAAAATTATGAATTGTTAAGCTGTGCATTTTTTATATTACTGGCGTTATTTTCGACGTTAAGTATATATTTTTGGAAGAAAAATATTATCATGTATCTTAAAAAAGTTTCTGAAAGAATATCTTTAGCACTCAGCGAAAAGAAAAAGTTTAAAAAAGCTGACGGAGGAAGATTTTATTTTCTTGAAAAAGATATTGAGGATTTGATAAACATTCAGATAAATCTTAAAAATTATATAGATAAACGAGAAACAGACATGCAGAAATTTATGGAGAATATAGCACATCAGATAAAGACACCTCTTGCGAGAATTCTTTTAAATCTTGATATGTTAAGTTCTCTTTTTGAGGAGTCTTTTTTAGAAAATAATTATGAAAAAGATGAGAAGGCGGAGGACAAAAAAATTGCGGATAAACTTATAACAGACAGTTTAAGTTCGGGTGAAGAAATAAAGAGACACATTATGATGCTTCTTAATCTGGCAAGAATGGAAGCGGGAAAAGTGCATTTCAGAAAGGATATTGTTGATCTGGCTTCAATTTTAGAAAAAATTGTTGATAGATTTGGCAGAAAAAATTTCGATGCAGATATAAATTCCATGGGTGAAGTTTACATTGTGGGTGATGAGGAATGGCTTTTTGAGGCAATATCAAATCTTGTGGATAACAGTATTGCACACGGAAATTCACAGAAACCTATACAGATAAGAGTGAGGGAATTTGATACAGATGTGAGTGTATCTCTAACTGATTTCGGAAGTGGGATAAGTAATGAGGAAATTTCAAAGGTATTTGACCGATACTATACAGGCAGTGACAGTGATAGTTATTCAACGGGAATAGGAATGAATCTGGCAAGATATGTAATAGAGGCTCATTACAGTGATATTCGCTTGTCAAGCAGTGATAAAACAGGTCTTAAGATAGAATTTAATCTGCCAAAACCTGAATTGAAACAGAAAATCCGCAAGGTGTAAGATTGCTGTAATGTCTGACTGATAAGATAGTGCAAGGGTAAAAAGCAGATAGCAATGAGAAATACGTGTCATCAGATGATATTAAAAGACAATATGGAGCTAAAGAGTGAACAAAAATTTTAGTGAGGTTTTAAAAGTGCGTAAAAAAAGAGAAAATATACATATAAATCTTATAAAAACAGGGGTTAGGCGGCGAAAACGGGATGGAATTTTTATGCGTACAATGACTGTTATCGTGGTGTTTTTTTTGACGGCGACACTTCTTTTTATGGATAATGCAAATGAATTTCAGATGCAGACAAATTATGATTATTATGGTGAATGGCTGCTTCGTACACCGGTATCGGATAAGATTAACAGTCCGTATCTTGAGAAAAGCGGTGAGATATGGACAGGCGGTGCGATTTATTGTCTGACTGATAAAGAAAAAAATTTATCTAAGAGCGATACTAATACTGTAAAATTTGTAAATCCCGTGAGCAGTCTGCTCATGGCGGGAAAAAATATCGGTTCTATGGATGATGAAATGATAAAACATGGTCACATAAGGTTAAAGGAGGGGAGGTTTCCGAAAAAGGATAATGAGATTGTGCTGGAGGAAAGTGCATTAAAAGCAATTGATAATAAATGTGGGATGGGAGATTATATAAGTTTTTATGTGGCATCTGATGATGATACGGTAAGTCTTGCGCTCAAACATAGAAAATTAAGGTTAAACAGAGTAAGATACAGGATTGTCGGAATTATCAGGGAATATGCGTCATTGTGGAATGGCGGAGAAAAACTGCCAAATGCATTTGTGACAAAGAGTGCATTTGTAAGTTTGAATATGACAAAATCAGGCTATGCATTTCGTAGCATCAGAAAAAGATATGCAGGTGCGGATATATGCGATTTCGCAGCTAATCTTATTGAGAGCGTGCAAAAAAGGATAACTGACAGGTTATCAGGTGGTTCGGATTTTGATGAATGCGGTTATGCGGTAAATGATTATGCGTATGGAAATTCATTTTTTGGAAGCAAATCAATGTACCGTAATATGACATATATACTTATGGTACTTGGAAGTGCTGTAATGGCATATGTCATAACGGTATATTTTGCAAAACGAAAAAAATTTTATCTGAGACTTTTGGAAATCGGTGCGGACAGAAAAAGGGTATTTAAAATTTCATTATGTGAAAGTCTGTACTATGTACTGCCGGTGGCGTTTATAAGCTTATTTATATCGTATTTTACGGCTATGTCGGTTGTCTATATTGTGGCAAAAAGAAACGGCATAAAATATTTCTTTATTTTCAATGGAAAAACTTTATTTATGATAGTGGCAAGTTTTATAGCGGTGTTCATTATATCATATATTTTAGGCGGCTTTGTTTGAAATTTCAAAAAAATTAAAAAAATACAAAATTTTTCTGGACAAACAGAAAAACTTGTGATAATATAATGAAGCACGATTTGAGAGACAACAAAGTGCTTCATAAATATCGATGCGTGGCTCAGCTTGGTAGAGCGCTGCGTTCGGGACGCAGAGGTCGCAGGTTCGAATCCTGTCGCATCGACTGACTGGTAAGAAGCCGTCAACCTTAGAGAGATCAGAGGTTGGCGGTTTTTTCATATATAAAATTGCCTTGTCAAAGACTTCGCTGCAGTGTATAATTGCACTGATGATTTGCGAGTGAAGAACACGGGAGGAAGACATGGGAAAAGACGTTATTATTGCATGTGATTTTAACAGTAAGGCAGAAGTCATTGCGTTTCTTGAGAAGTTCAAGGACGAGAAGCCGTTCGTCAAGATCGGAATGGAGCTTTTTTATGCGGAAGGACCGGACATCGTGCGTACCATCAAAGGAATGGGACACAAGATCTTCCTTGATCTGAAGCTTCATGACATTCCGAACACGGTGAAAAAGGCGATGGCGGTTCTCTCGGGACTGGATGTCGATATGTGCAATGTACATGCAGCGGGAACGAAGGGCATGATGCAGGCGGCACTGGAGGGACTGACGAGAGCGGACGGCAGCAGACCGCTGCTGATCGCGGTGACGCAGCTTACCTCCACGAGCGAGGAAGTGATGCAGCAGGAGCTGTGGATTGACAAGCCGATCGATGAGACGGTCATGCACTATGCGAAAAATACCATGGAAGCAGGACTGGATGGAGTCGTATGCTCGCCGCTTGAGGCAGGCAAGGTACATGCAGTCTGCGGAGAAAAGTTTTTGACGATCACACCGGGCGTGCGTTTCGCGGACGGCGATGTGGGAGATCAGAAGCGCGTGACGACACCTGCAAAGGCAAAGGAACTCGGATCGGATTACATCGTAGTCGGAAGACCGATCACACAGGCGGCGGATCCGGTAGCGGCATACCGCAGATGTGTGGAAGAATTTGTAGGTTAGGACGGCATACACGAAGAGGAGATGGACGAAACAGCCTGGTCTCCTCTTTTTTTTCATAGGAAGAAAAGGACGGTGGGGAAGATGCCTCAAAAAGGATTCAGCGGAAGCACATTGAAGTTGATCGCGATTATCACGATGCTGATCGACCATATCGGAGCGGCGGTCATTGCCAGACTGCTGATTGCCGGGCAGGGGAGTGAGATGCTCTATAAGATCTATTATGCGATGCGCGCCGTCGGCAGAGTGGCATTCCCTATTTTCTGTTTTCTCCTTGTGGAGGGATTTTTTTACACGGGCAGCCGGAAAAAATATGCACTTCGGCTGTTTGGATTTGCCCTGCTGTCGGAGATACCGTTCGATCTGGCATTTTCCGGGAAAATACTGGAATTCGGTTATCAGAATGTATTTTTCACGCTGCTGATCGGGCTGCTTACGATCATGCTGTTTGATGAGGTGGTAAAAAAGCAGGAGTGGCATCCGGTTTTGCGCAGTGCGCTGCTTGTCATCATCACATTCGGGGGAATGGGTGCGGCCTATCTGCTGCACACAGATTATGATGCAAAAGGCGTGCTCGCAATTCTGGTGTTTTATATGACGAGACAGATGCGGGGATTACAGATCGTGGCAGGCTGCCTGGCGTTCTGCTGGGAACTTCCGGCGATCGTGGCGTTTATCCCGATTGCGTTCTATAACGGGAAGCGCGGATGGAACATAAAGTACCTGTTCTATGCGTTCTACCCGGTGCATCTATTGGTTCTATATCTGATCTGTGTAGGGATGGGAACCGCGCAGATTGTGGTGGTGTAGGAGAGAAAGAGAGGAAGAGAGTAAGTATGGAGATATCAAAGGAGACGCGGAAACGGCTGATGCAGATCATTGCATTTGGGATTCTGCTCTATTGCGGGATGGAACATTTTGACGTGGTGATCGGAGCGGTGGATTTTGTGCTGGGGATTGTGATGCCGTTTCTGGTTGGAGGCGCGATCGCATTCGTGATCAATGTTCCGATGAAGAGTATCGAGCGGCATCTGTTTGCGAAGAACGGGAAGCTTGCAAAATGGAGAAGACCCGTTGCCTATCTGCTGACGCTTGCGCTTGTGATCGGTATTATCACGCTGGCACTTGTGGTCGTGATACCGGAGCTTGGAAATACGATTTCCATGATTGTACAGCAGGTTCCGGTTGCGGTAAAAGCCGTACAGAAGTGGCTGACAGATCTTCCGGACAGCTATCCGGCACTTGCCCCTGCGGTGGCGGAGCTTAATATTGACTGGTCATCGCTTGCCGACTCGATTGTGACATTTGTGCAGAATTTTGCGGCGGGGGTTGTGAGCTCCGGCGTTGGTATTTTTTCCGGGATCGTGAGCGGTGTGGTGACGTTTGTGATTGCGTTTACGTTTTCCATCTATGTGCTGTTCCAGAAGGAGCGTCTGGCGAGACAGGCAAAACAGATTCTGTACGCCGTCTTTCCGGAGAAGACCACAGAGAAGATTCTCTCAGTGGCAGCCCTGTCCAATCAGGTGTTTTCCAGTTTCCTGTCCGGGCAGTGCGTGGAGGCGGTGATTCTCGGCACCTTGTTTGTCATTACCATGTCGATTCTGGGGATGCCGTATGCGATGCTGACCGGAATCGTGATTGCGATAACGGCGCTGATTCCGATTTTCGGCGCATTTATCGGCTGTGTCATCGGAATGCTTCTGATCGTGATGGTAGATCCGGTGCAGGCGGTGTGGTTTCTGGTGCTGTTTTTGGTGTTGCAGCAGATTGAGGGAAACCTGATCTATCCGCACGTGGTGGGAAGTTCCGTCGGACTGCCCTCCATCTGGGTGCTGGTGGCAGTGACCGTCGGCGGCAACATGTTCGGCATCCTGGGTATTCTGGTGTTCATTCCGCTCTGCTCCGTGCTGTACGCGCTGTTTGCCATGTTTGTGAAAAAAAGACTGCGGGAACGGGAGGTTCCCGAGAGCCGCTGGAACACGCCGTCAGGCGGCGCTGCGGCAGCCGATCCCGCAGAAGAGCAGTCTTGTGGATAAATGACAAAAAGCCTTTCGGAAGTGTAGGAGGGACTTCCGAAAGGCTTTTTGAAATAGTGTAATATGGTATATGGAATATATATAAAACCCGCCGGCAGTGCCGGTGAGAGAGTTTTTAGGCGGAACTGACAGAACCCCAACCCCCGCGTCGAAACTCAACAGCTCCTTTTGATGATTCTATCTTATCGGGAAAATGTGTCGGAAGCTTGACGGCAAAATGAAGAATGTCTTAATATAGTGTAAGAAATTTCTAAAAAGTGGAAAATATTTATAAAATGGCGTTGGAAAAAGGGGAAGCATTACTTGGAAGCATACGAATATCTGGAAAAAATAAGAGCGGCGGCGCCGCGGGTACACTGTATCACGAACTATGTGACGGCGCATGACGTGGCAAACATGATCCTGGCGTGTGGAGCGAACCCGGTCATGGCGGACGAGCCGCAGGAGATGGGAGAGATCACGGCGCATGCGGGGGCGCTCGCCCTTAATATGGGAACTCCTAGCGAGCGCAGAGAGCAGGCAATGCTTGCGGCGGGAAAGGCGGCAAACGCGAACGGGATTCCGGTACTGCTTGATCCGGTCGGTGTCGGTGCGAGCGCATTTCGCCGGAAGATGGCAGAAGAGCTGTTGGAGGCGGTGACGTTTACCGCCATACGCGGCAACATGTCGGAGATCCGGAAGCTTTCTGAACTGGCAGAAAAAAAGGTGACCGGCTCATCCGGCGGCGTGGATGTATGTCCGGTGGATGTGGTCACGGAGGAGACGCTTGTGGAAGCGGTCACCTTTGTAAAGGCGGTCTCTAAGCGCCTTGGTGCGGTGCTTGCGGTGACCGGTGCGATCGATCTTGTCTCGGACGGACAGCAGTGTGTGGTGATCCGCGGAGGAAGAGAGGAGATGAGCCGGGTGACCGGAACCGGGTGCCAGCTCTCCGGACTTGCGGCGGCGTTCCTCGCGGTGGCGCGGAATATGGAAGCGCCGGCTGGAAGCACCGGCGGGAATACTGCGGGAGGAGCAGCATGCGCGGCGCGCGGCATGGAGGCGGTCGCGGCGGCAGTCTGCGTGATGAATGCAGCAGGAGAGATTGCATGGGAACAGCGCGGTTTATGCGGCGGAAATGCCTCCTACGGGACCGGTATCATTGATGCTGTGTACCGGATGGACCAGAAAATGCTGGAGGGAAGGATTCGTTATGAAGTGCGATAAAAGAGATCTGCTGCTTTATGCAGTGACTGATCGAAGCTGGAGCGAAGGAACAACGCTGGGGGCGCAGGTGGAAGAAGCGCTCCGGGGAGGCGCGACATTTGTCCAGCTGCGGGAAAAAAAGCTGACCGGGGAAGCACTCCGTGCGGAGGCGTTGGAGATCCAGGCAGTGTGCCGGCGGTACGGCGTGCCGTTTGTGATTAACGACGACGTGGCGCTTGCGAAAGAGATTGACGCGGCCGGGGTGCATGTCGGGCAGGATGATATGGAAGCCGGCGATGTGCGTGCCATTCTGGGCGCTGACAAAATCATCGGCGTATCCGCGCATAATGTCGAAGAAGCGCTCCGCGCAGAACGTCATGGCGCGGATTATCTGGGCGTTGGCGCTGCGTTTACGACCAGTTCCAAACCGGAGGCGGGACACATTGACGCGGAGACGATACGTGCCATCTGCGAGACGGTAAAGATTCCGGTCATTGCGATCGGCGGCATCAAGGAGGAGAATCTTCTGCAGCTGCGCGGAAACGGTCTGTGCGGCGTTGCCGTGATCAGCGCCATTTTTGCACAGAAGGATATCGAGGCGGCGACGAGGCGTCTGCACGCTCTGGCAGAGGAAATGGCAGGGGATCAGGAATGAAGGGTGCAATTTTTGATATGGACGGCACGCTGCTAGACTCCATGCAGATGTGGGTTCACGTCGGCGAGCAGTATTTGCGGAACCGGGGAATCGAGCCGGAAGAAGGGCTCGGAGATGTGCTTTTTCCTATGAGCATGCGGGATGGAGCAGTGTATGTGAAGGAAAAGTACGGTTTGCCGGATTCCTCCGATACGATTGTGACGGACATGGACGCGATTGTGTTTGCGGCATACCGGGATGAGGTTCTGCCGAAGCCGGGCGTTGCGGCATATCTGGAATCGCTCAAAAAGCAGGGAATACCGATGGCGGTCGCCACCGCGACGAACCGTCCGATGGTGGAGGCAGCGCTCGCGCGGACAGGACTTGCCGGCTATTTTAAACAGATTTTTACCTGCACGGAGATCGGCGCGGGAAAAGAACGGCCGGACATCTATCTGGCAGCGGCAAAGGCACTTGGTACGCACCCGGCGGACACCTGGGTGTTCGAGGATGCGCTCTATGCGATTAAGACGGCAAAGGCAGCCGGGTTTTATACGGTGGGGCTTTACGATGAGACGAGCAGAAATGATCAGGAGGCGATTGCCGGCCTGGCGGACTGCTATGTGTGGGAGATTCAATCTGTTCCCACACAAGACTGTACTTGAGAATGTAATGCTGGCGCCTGTTCATGTAAAAAAGATGGAGAAAGGAAGGGCAGAGGCTCTTGCAAAAGAACGGATCGGAAAAGTCGGACTTGCGGACAAGGTTGTCTTTATGGCGGATGGAAGAATTTTTGAGGAAGGAAAGCCGGAGGAGATTTTTTACAATCCGAAGACGCCAGAGGCAAGACAGTTCCTGCGGAGCGTTCTGTAGTAGAGTGATGAATAAATTTGTGATGAGACAATCTTTGCTGCTGCTTTTGACGGCAACGATCTGGGGCGTTGCGTTTGTGGCGCAGAGTGTTGGAATGGATTATATCGGACCGTTTACCTTTAACGTAGTGCGGAATGTGATTGGCGGGCTGGTGCTGATCCCATGTATTGCAGTGTTTCATAGAACAGGTGCAAAGGAAGAGGATGCCGGAAAGACACCGGGAAGCCGGAAAAATCTGCTGCTTGGCGGAATCTGCTGCGGGGTCATGCTTTTTGTGGCAGGCAATCTGCAACAGATCGGAATACAGTATACAACAGTCGGCAAAGCAGGATTCATCACAGCGATGTACATTGTGCTGGTGCCGATATTAAGTATTTTTTTAGGAAAAAAGGCGGAAATCAAAATCTGGGTCGCTGTGGCGCTGGCTGTCGCGGGGTTATACATTTTATGTATGACAGACGGCAGCTTTTCCCTGCAGAAGGGAGATCTGTTCGTTCTGCTGTCGGCATTTGCATTTTCGGCGCACATTCTTGTTATTGATCATTTTGCGCCGCTGGCGGACGGTGTAAAAATGTCGTGCATCCAGTTTTTTGTGTGTGCACTGCTGTCGGCGGTCTGCATGTGGCTGTTTGAGAAACCGGATATGGGAGCGGTTCTGCAGGCATGGATTCCGGTGCTGTACGCAGGTGTTTTTTCCTGTGGCGTGGCGTACACACTCCAGATTGTCGGACAGCGTGGCATGAACCCAACGGTGGCGTCCTTAATCCTCAGCCTGGAGTCGGTAATTTCATTGATTGCAGGCTGGGTAATATTAGGGCAGGCGCTCTCGGTACGTGAGCTTTCCGGCTGTGTGCTGATGTTTGCTGCAATCATTCTGGCGCAGCTTCCGGAGCGGAAACGTGGCGCGTGATTTCCTGTGATTTTGCAAATTTAGCGTAGAAGTGCCAGAAAAACTGTGATATGATAAAAAAGGGAAAACGCCTTCGGATTCCGAAGGCGTTTTCTGTTACAGAGACATTTTAGGACACGAAAGCTGGTAAGAGAATGATACGCAGAGCGGTACTGCAGGATATTCCTGCATTGATGGATATATATAATGAAGCGATTCTTCACACGACGGCAACGTTTGATACGGAAGTCAAAGACATGGAGAACCGGAAGGCATGGTTTGCGGAGCATAACGGGCGCTATGTCATTTATGTTGATGTGGAGGACGGCAAGGTGGCGGGATATGCGTCGCTTTCCCGTTACAGGGACCGCAAGGCATTTGACCCTGCGGTGGAGATTTCAATTTATGTACACAAGGATTATCGAGGGCGTGGCATCGGCCGCAGCCTGATGGAGAAAGTGCTTGCCTTTGCAGCGGAGTGTGAGGAGATTGACACGGTCATCTCTTTAATCACCAGTGAGAATGCGGCGAGCATTCATCTGCATGAGGTGTATGGATTTGAGTATTGCGGTCAGATTAAAAATGCAGGGACAAAGTTTGGAAGAAAACTCAGTCTGAATGCATATCAGATTCTATATGACAGGTAGAGAGGATATAGGGCAAAAGCTATGATGAAATATTTTATGACCGATAATCAGGTGATACATGAGGAGGAGAAGCTGCAGGACGGCGTGTGGGTGCGGATGATCAGCCCCACGCAGGAGGAATGTGAGGAGATTGCCGATGTGCTGAATGTGGATATCGACGATATCAAGGCAGCACTCGATGAGGAGGAAAGCTCCCGTATCGAACTGCAGGACGGATACACGCTGATTCTGGTGGACGTTCCGACGACGGAGATCCGGCACGATAAGCAGTCCTACACGACAATTCCGCTCGGCATTATCTTAACGCAGGATGTGATCGTGACGGTGTGCACGGAGGATACGCCGGTGCTCAAGAATTTTGTGATCAACCGCGTGAAGGAGTTCAGCACGAAAAAGCGTCTGCGCTTTGTGTACCAGATTCTGTACCGCACCGCGACAATCTATCAGACCAACCTGCGCATCATTGACAAGCGCCGCACGGAGATTGAGGAGCGGATCGGACAACACACCGAGGACGTGGATCTGATTGATCTGCACGAGCTGGAGTCCACGCTGGTCTATTTCGCCACATCCCTGCGTGCAAACGGCGTGGTGTTAGACCGGCTGACGCGCTATAAGAGACTGGAGCAGTACCCGGAGGATACGGAGCTTCTGGGGGATGTCATAGTCGAGAACCAGCAGGCGATCGAGATGACTTCCATCTACCGTGACATCATCAACGGTACCAGAGAACTGATGTCCTCCGTGATTGACAACCGCCTGAACAACGTCATGAAGTATCTGACCTCAATCACGATTGTCATGGCGATTCCGACGGTCATTTCCGGTATCTACGGAATGAACGTGGATGAGCGGTGGATGCCGTTTGCTAATACGCCGCACGGATTTTTGCTGATCTGTGTGCTGACTCTGTTGATCTGCATTATCACGATGCTGATACTGCGTAAGAAAAAGATGCTATAGAACAAGCGGCGGGAGAATCTGCCGCATGATCGAATCACGGGCGGCGCAGCAGAGCAGCTGCGCGGAGAGAAGAGTATAATGAAGACAAAAATTTACGGAACCATCGGACCAGCATGCTGTGATACAGAGATGCTGGTTCATTTGTTTGAAAAAGGAATGACAGGAATCAGAATCAATCTGTCCCATGCGGATCTGGAAGAAGCGGATGCGTGGATCTCCGGCATCCACAGCGCATGGAGCCGGCTGCATGACGGAACGCCAGAGATTCTGATTGACCTGCGGGGACCGGAGCTCCGCATCGGTACGCTTGGGGCAGAGCGTCTTTTGAAAGAGGGAGACGGTCTGAGCCTTGTGGCGGACGGACAAAACAATCTGTTTGATCCGACGGAGATTCCGGTGCCGGGAACGCTGCTTGTGGCGCTTGCGCCCGGACAGGAGATTTTGCTGGACGACGGCAGGATTGCATTAAAAGTAGAAGAACAATTCCGCTGCGGATCGTCTGTCGCGGTGGAATGTACCGTTGTGCGGGGCGGCGTCTTAAAAAGCGGGAAAAGTATCGCGGCGCCCGGTGTGGAGATACAGACACCGACGCTGACGGAGCGTGATTACAGGAATCTTGCCAGAGTAAAGCAGTGCAGGATCACAGGGGTCATGCTTCCATTCGTGAGAAATCAAGAAGACTTAAAGAACTTAAAAGAAGCTTTAATAAATGAGGATGCCGGGGACATCCGCATTTTTGCAAAGATTGAGAATCTGCAGGGAATGGAGCATCTGGGGGAGCTGTTGCCACACTGCGATGAGATCGTGATCGCCAGAGGAGATCTGGGGAATGCGATGCCTCTGGCAAAGCTTCCGTGCGCGCAGGAGGAGATTGCGGATCAGTGCAGAAAGCACGGGCGTGCGTTTATGGTCGTCACGCAGATGCTCGCTTCCATGGAGCATCGGGCGGTGCCGACGCGGGCGGAAGTGTCCGATATATTCCGTGCGGTGCAGCAGGGCGCGGCATCTGTGATGCTGACGGGCGAGACCGCTGCGGGAGAATATCCGCTGGAGGCGATGGAGGTTCTGGTGGATACGGTGCGGGAAGCGGAGCGGTATCTGGAAGAACGCAGATAAAGGGGCATAAAATGTCATTTATCCAGCATCTTTTTGTATTCGCGTGGACTTTGTCCCACATATTTCCGGAAGAGGCGTGAAAAATAGCCCATATCGGTGTAGCCGACGGCGTTGGATACTTCCGCAACGCTCATGTCCGTGGTGTTAAAGTAACGCAGCGAGGCGAGAATGCGGTGCTTGTTGATATAGGTGGTGAGTGTGTCCCCGACTTCCTTTTTAAATTCGTTGGAGAGATAGGAAGCATTTTTGTCAAACTCCGCGGCGAGCGTGGCGAGCGATAATTCCGAGGCCAGGTGTTGATTGATATAATTGACCACGCTTCGTATCAGGTAGGAATAATTGTCATAGGTAAAGTTTTTCACGAGCAGGCAGTATTTGCGCACCATTTCATAAGGAAGATGCGACAGTTCCTGCGCCTGCACGGTTTCGTTAATTTTAAGCTGAAAGGTATGCATCTGCTTAAAGATATAGGCGGGATGCACCTGTGTGTCCATCATTTTGGCAGACAGAAAAGTGTTGATGTAGGAGAGATATTCCTTTAACTGGGAGAGTGGTGTCTCGGAAAAAGAAACCGCAAAATTCAACAGGGATTTCATGCTTTCGGAGGAGGCTGTCTGATCACCGGTGATGACAGCATCGCCACAGGATTTTATGTGTTCGGCGAGATTTGCCATATAATCGGAAGTAAATTTGTGAATCCGTTCCTCGTTAAAGTCAACTTCGTGCTGTTCAGAGGTATAATTGATATACTCGACGTGATTGGCTGCAAACCCGGGGATAAATGCAGTGATCAGATGCTGCAGTGTGGTGATCAGACTCTGCATTTCCACGACGGGAAGATTGTAGTAGACCTGCTGCATGCTGGATGTATACTGTGGCGGAATGCCGTTCTCCTTCATGATGCGGTTGATGACAGCCGGAGTTGCAGGTTCGGTACGGAACGGCATGAAGCCAAACATATCGGGATGCTCCTCGTTTGTAACTGTGATAATCAGATTGTAAAAGCCCAGAACACTTTTTAACACGATAATCTGCCAGGCATCCTGCTCGGGAGACAGGGAGAAGATGGCAGAATTTGTGGAATAGGTTCCCCAGACCATTTTGCGAAGCCCCATGTCCAGCCGCTCCAGATCGGAGTAGGGATAATGCATCAGAAAAGAGTCGACTTTGTAGGCGTCTAAGATGGTCTGGCGGATGACCGGAAAACAGTCCTCCACGGAAATATAGGGCAATGCCATAAGAATCCTCCTTGCTTGATCCGGAAACTGTTAGCTGCAAATAGCAACGTGAAAAAATTTTAGTACAAAACAAATATAACACAAAAATAATCCGTGTCAAACAAAAAAAGGCAAGGTACAGGGAAAGGGAAGTTGCTATAATAAAACCATCAAAGAGACCGCATGGGGCGGTCTGCTACAGGAGGCGCATTATGGGAAACACAAACACCAAGCCGTTTGGCGTAAAGGACAAAATCGGTTACATGTGCGGTGATATTGCGAATGATTTTACATTCATTTTCGCCAGCAGCTATGTAATGGTATTTTACACAAAGGTCATGGGAGTCTCTGCCGGTATGGTAGGTACCATGTTCCTGCTTGCAAGATGTCTGGATGCATTTACCGACATCGGAATGGGACGCATTGTTGATAACAGCAAGCCGACCAAGAACGGACGCATCCGTCCGTGGATTCTGCGTATGTGCGCATTTGTTGCACTGGCATCGTTCCTGATGTACCAGTCATTTCTGGTAGATGCATCGTATGCGGCAAAAGTTGCTTACATGTTCATCACTTACATTTTATGGGGATCCATTTTCTATACATCCGTAAATATTCCATATGGATCCATGGCATCCGTGATCTCCAGCGAGCCGAAGGACCGAAGCTCCTTATCTGTGTTCCGTTCTCTGGGCGGTACGCTGGCAGGTATCCTGATCGGTATGCTTGCACCGATGGTGGTATATTACACCGATGAGGCAGGAAACAAGGTCGTATCTGCGTCCAAAATTTCCATGATCGCAGGAATCTTTTCCGTACTTGCCGTTATCTGCTATCTGTTATGCTATACGCTGACAACAGAACGTGTCGCGTATGTACCGAAGCCGGATGTCCAGAAGAAGACGTTCGGACAGACGGTTTCCGCACTGTTTTCCAGCAGATCGCTGATGGGCCTGATTCTCTCGGCAGTGCTGTTGCTGTTGGCATCTTTAATGTCCCAGGGAATCAACCAGTATCTGTTTGCAGATTACTTTAAGAACACTGCAGCATTATCCGTATATTCGCTGCTGATGCTTCCGTGCGTGCTTGTACTTTCCGCAGTGTCCACAAAGCTTGCCGTGAAGTATGGAAAGAAAGAGTGCAGTCTTATCGGAATGTTTATCTCCGCAGGATTATATTTTATTATTGGCGTACTGCATGTAAAGAATGTATGGCTGTTCGTCGGACTGGCATTCCTTGCCATGATCGGTATGTATTTCTTCCAGATGCAGTGCTGGGCACTGGTAACGGACGTTATCGATGACATGGAAGTGAAGAATCACACCAGAGATGATGGTACCGTATACGGTATGTACTCTTTCGCAAGAAAGATCGGTCAGGCAATTGCGGGCGGACTTTCCGGCTGGGCACTTGGCTGGATCGGTTATAATGAGCTGGCAACAAGCCAGACGCAGGAAGTTGCAAATGGAATCTACAATCTGTCCACCTTCTTCCCGGCAATCATCTATGCATTATGCGGACTGGCACTGTTACTTATATATCCGCTTTCCAAGGCGAAGGTAGAGGCAAACGTAAAAGAACTTGAGTCCAGAAGAAAATAATATAGGCTTGTTAAGGGGCTGCACATTAAGTGTGCAGCCCCTTTTTCGTGCAGCTGATGTGATAAGCAGCATTATAAGAAGCACATATGCAGATTTCCGTTGGAAATGCAGATGGAATATTCGGTCAAAAAATATGGCATTTCTAACCAGCCAGATGTTTGCATCTTCGATGATCCGTGTCTTTCCAAGTTTGGAACAATCCGCGGGTCAGGTCCGCACCCCGTGAGACAATTTGTAGGGTTTTCGTGCTGCACTTACCTGCACTCCCGCAGTAAAACATAACCGCGCGAAGCAGATGTTTGAGTTGCCATCTGCCCGGACTTTCATAGCAGGTGGCAACGAGTTTCTGTTCGCGCGGTTTTATGATGTCTACGAGGGAGTGCAGTTAGTGCAGCCAGAAAGCCCGCCCATTGTCTCCGGTGTGCCGGACATGCACCTGTCGGATAGTCAAAACGTGGAAGAGACACGGAATCTGATGCAAACATCCAACTGGAAGAAATACTCACATTTTTCTCCAATGAATATTCCATTTGCATTTCCAACGGAAATCGCAAAGTGCGAGTTTCTTATAATGCTACTTACCAAAATCCAGCTTCACGAAAAGGGGCAGCTACCTCTTTTTGGGCGTATTTGTTAAGGAAAGGTCAAAATAGGTAGGAAGTCCGTTCAAATAGATAGAAAGTTCTATTTATGGAAACCGATATTTTTTACAAACAATGGAAGACATTTTTGACTAAATGTATATTTTTGCAATTTTCAATTTGTAAAAAGGCGGAAAATGTGAAAAAAATCACAATCTCTCCGTGCATGTTGCACAAAAATAGAACGCAAAATTAGAACTTTTGACGAAATTGACATTTAATGGGAAACTTCATAAAATAGGAACACAAAAAAAGAGAAAGGAAGTGGTAATACGGAGGAACTATCAAAGCAACTGATGGAAGAGCTGAACTGTGAGACTGCGTTCACGATCCCCATTTTTGGCGGAATCCCTGTGGCGGAGTCGGTCGTGGTCACGTGGATCATCATGGCAGTGCTGCTGCTCGGCTCGATCATTCTTGTGCGTAATCTGAAAGTAGAGAATGTCGGCAGGAAACAGGTTGTACTGGAAACGGTAGTGGGAGGCTTATACAACTTCTTTTATGATCTCCTGGGGGAGGATGGAAAGGGGTATATCCCGTATCTGATGACAGTAGGGCTGTATATCGGCGTAGCCAATATGATCGGTCTGTTCGGTCTCAAGTCTCCAACCAAGGATGTGGGCGTCACAGGTGCTCTCGCACTGATGAGTATCGTTCTGATTGAATTTTCGGGCGTACATAAAAAAGGCGTCAAGGGCTTTTTAAAGAGCTTTGCGGAACCGATCCCGCTTATGCTGCCGATGAATATTCTGGAAATATTTATCCGGCCGTTATCACTGTGTATGCGACTTTTCGGTAATATCTTAGGCGCATTCGTTATCATGGAGCTGATCAAGATCGTGGCACCGTTACTTGTGCCGGTACCGCTCAGTCTCTACTTTGACCTGTTTGACGGATTCATTCAGGCATATGTATTTGTATTTTTAACATCACTTTTTATTAAGGAAACCATCGAGTAATCAAATCGAAAAAGAAAAGGAAAAGGAGAACATTATTATGACATCTTTAATCGCAATTGGAGCAGGAATCGCAGCACTTACAGGTATTGGAGCAGGTATCGGCATCGGACTTGCAACTTCTAAGGCAACAGACGCTATCGCAAGACAGCCGGAGGCTGACGGAAAGATCACAAAGGCACTGTTACTTGGCTGTGCACTGGCAGAGGGTACGGCAATCTTCGGTATGGTTGTAGCAATCTTAATCATCTTATTCTTAGGCTAAGGAAAGGTTATGGTAGAGTATGCAGTTACTTAGAATCGACTGGAATGTCATCTTTACCATCGTCAATCTGATCGTATTATATCTGGGGCTCCGCAAATTTTTAATCGGACCGGTCACGAAAGTGATGGATCAGCGCAAGCAGCTGATCGAAGGGCAGATGGCGGACGCACGCCATGTAAATGAGCAGGCAAACGAGCTGAAAGCGCAGTATGAGGATGCCTTAAAGCAAGCGCATGAGGAATCGGCGCAGATCGTTGAGAAAGCGAGAAAGAGCGCACAGGCGGAGTATGAGAGCCGTATGGATGCAGCGGATACAGAGGCGCAGAAAATTATTGCCAACGCGCACAAGTCGATTGACCTTGAGCGTGAGAAAACCGTGCAGGAGCTGCAGTCGCAGATTGCGGGACTTGCCATGGCGGCAACCGCCAAGGTATTGGGCGACACGGATCAGGCAGCACAGAACAAGCTTATGTATGAACAGTTTTTGGCGAAAACGGGTGGTTTAAATGACACAAACAGCAAATAATTACGGAACGGTTCTTTTTGAGCTGGGCGTAGGGAAAGAGACCGTGGAAGAGATGAAGCGGATCTTCTCACTGACTGGCGTACTTCCGCGCGTGCTGGACTGCCCGGTAGTATCCGGCAGGGAAAAGCACCGGCTGATCGAGCAGCTGTTTCCAAAGGAGGTCTGGAATTTCTTAAAAGAAATGTGCGACCACGGAAACGTATCGGAGATGGACGACGTCTTCAAAGCGTATACGCGCTGCTATGATGAGGCAAATGGAATTTTAAAGACTGTCATGTACTGCGCGGGTACACCGGATGAAGAGCAGCTTGCACAGATCAAAGCATATCTCGCCGCAAAGCACCACAGAGAGACGGTGGAGCTTACTATCCGCACACAGCCGGAACTGATCGGCGGATTTGTGTTGGAGACGGGAGATCTGGTGGAAGATTACAGCGTCCGGGGACGGATCAAGAACTTAGAACAAAAATTGACATGGAGGTGATGACGTGGGTTCCATAAATTCAGAGGAGATTATCTCCATACTGAAAACAGAAATAGAAAGTTATGATATGGTGACCGGTGAGCAGGAAGTCGGCTCTGTCATCTGGGTAGGAGACGGAATCGCAACCATCTATGGTATTGAGCATGCCATGTATGGTGAGATTGTGATCTTCGAGAATGGCGTCAGAGGTATGGTGCAGGATATCAAGCGCGATCAGATCGGCTGTATCATTCTCGGAAAAGACACCGGCATCAAAGAGGGCACAAAGGTCACACGCACGAAGAAGAAGGCGGGTATTCCGGTCGGAAATGCCTATCTTGGAAGAATTGTAAATGCACTGGGAGCGCCGATCGACGGAAAGGGAGAGATTCCGGCGGACGATTACCGTCCGATCGAGCAGGAGGCGCCGGGCATTGTTGACCGTCAGTCAGTCAAGCAGCCGCTCGAGACCGGTATTCTGGCGATTGACGCCATGTTCCCGATCGGACGTGGACAGCGGGAGCTGATTATCGGTGACAGACAGACCGGTAAGACATCAATCGCAGTAGATACCATCTTGAACCAGAAGGGAAAAGATGTGATCTGTATTTATGTGGCGATCGGCCAGAAGGCGTCGACCGTAGCAAAGCTCGTGAATACATTGACGAAGAATGATGCGATGGACTACTCCATCATTTTATCATCGACAGCCAGCGAGTCGGCATCGTTACAGTACATTGCACCGTATGCGGGAACCGCTATGGCAGAGTATTTCATGCATCAGGGCAAGGATGTCCTTATCGTATATGATGACCTCTCCAAGCATGCAGTGGCATATCGTGCACTGTCCCTTTTGCTGGAGCGTTCTCCGGGACGTGAGGCTTATCCGGGAGACGTATTTTATCTGCATTCCAGACTGTTGGAGCGTTCCAGCAAGCTTTCCGATGAGCTGGGCGGAGGTTCCATCACGGCGCTGCCGATCATTGAGACGCAGGCGGGTGACGTATCGGCCTACATTCCGACAAACGTCATCTCCATCACAGACGGACAGATCTACTTAGAGACCGAGATGTTCAACTCCGGTTTCCGTCCGGCGATCAACGCGGGTCTTTCTGTATCCCGAGTTGGCGGCGCGGCACAGATCAAGGCGATGAAGAAGATCGCTGCCCCGATCCGTGTGGAGCTTGCCCAGTACCGCGAGCTCGCTTCCTTCGCCCAGTTCGGTTCCGAGCTTGACGCCAGCACAAAGGAACAGCTTGCCCAGGGCGAACGCATCCGTGAAGTTTTAAAGCAGCCGCAGTATCAGCCGATGCCGGTCGAGTATCAGGTCATCATTATCTACGCGGCGACGAAGAAATATCTCCTCGATATTCCGACAAATCAGGTTCTTGATTTTGAGAAAGAGCTGTTTAAGTTTATCGATACAAAGTATCCGGAGATCCCGGCAAGCATCCGCGAGGCGAAGCAGATGACACCGGAGACTGAAGAATTGCTGAAAAAAGCTATTGAAGAGTGCAAGGCAGCAAGATAAGGCAGGTGATGTATCATGGCAACCATGAGAGATATTAAACGAAGGAAATCCAGTATTGAGAGTACCGAGCAGATTACCAAAGCCATGAAACTTGTTGCCACTGTAAAACTCCAGAAATCCAGAACGAAGGCGGAAAATTCGAGATTGTACTTCAATCTGATGTACCAGACGATCCAGGAGATGCTGAAGAAATCCACCGGGATCCGGCACCGCTATTTAAAGAGCGGGGATTCGAAGAAAAAGGCAGTTATCGTCGTTTCTTCCAATCGCGGACTTGCCGGTGGATATAACTCCAACATCATCCGTCTCGTGACGGAGAGCGGGATCCCGAAAGAGGACGCCCTCATCTTCGCGATCGGACGGAAAGGACGCGACGGACTCGCAAGGAAAGGCTATGAGATCAAAGCGGATTACTCCGATGTGATCGACGAGCCGCTCTACTCCGACGCGCAGCAGATCTCAAAAGAGCTTTTAGCCATGTTTGAGAAGAATGAGATCGGAGAGATCTATCTGGCGTACACGGCGTTCAAAAATACCGTAAGCCAGATCCCGACGTTCTTAAAGCTTCTTCCGGTGGATCTTGCGGCAGCAGGGCCAAAGGGCGAAGTAAAAGAAGAAAAGCCGGATCTTCTCATTATGAACTATGAGCCGGACGAGGACGAAGTTCTGGATGCAATTATTCCGAAGTATGTGAGCAGCCTGATCTACGGGGCATTCTTAGAGGCCGTTGCCAGTGAGAACGGCGCGCGAATGACTGCAATGGATTCGGCGACGAACAACGCGGAAGAGATGATCGAAAAACTGTCGCTGCAGTACAACCGTGCACGTCAGGGATCCATCACTCAGGAGTTGACAGAGATCATCGCGGGCGCGAATGCCATCGATGGTTAAAAAGAAATATGAGTAATTATTTGGCAGACTTGCGTACTTGCGGTGCTGGAGGTAAAAGACAGCATACAGGAGACAGAAATCAGTCGGCATGATGTGCTGGGATAGATTTTTACCGCTGGCCTGAGTGGCTGAATAGTTATGATAGAGACAAGGAGAAGTGAGATGGCAGAGAAAAACATTGGTAAAATTACTCAGGTCATCAGTGCCGTTCTGGATATCAAATTTCCCCAGGGCGGGCTGCCTGAGATCAATGACGCCATTGAGATCACCACAAAGGATGGCGGGGTCCTCACGGTTGAGGTTGCCCAGCATCTCGGTGATGATACGGTAAGATGCATCGCTCTCGGTCCCACCGACGGTCTTGTCCGCGGCATGGATGCCGTAGCAACCGGCGGACCGATCATGGTGCCGGTCGGTGAGCAGACACTTGGAAGAATTTTCAATGTTCTGGGACAGCCGATCGACAATAAAGAAGCTCCGAAGACGGAGAAAAAGCTCCCGATCCACCGCAAAGCCCCGAGCTTTGAGGAACAGTCCACAGAGACAGAGATCCTTGAGACAGGTATCAAGGTCGTTGACCTCCTCTGCCCGTACCAGAAAGGTGGAAAGATTGGTCTGTTCGGCGGTGCCGGTGTAGGTAAGACCGTCCTGATCCAGGAGCTGATCCGAAATATTGCGACAGAGCACGGCGGATATTCCGTATTTACAGGCGTTGGCGAGCGTACCCGTGAGGGAAATGACCTTTACTATGAGATGTCCGATTCGGGCGTTATCAATAAGACAACCATGGTGTTCGGCCAGATGAACGAACCGCCGGGATCCCGTATGCGTGTGGGCCTTACCGGTCTTACCATGGCAGAATATTTCCGTGACGAAGGCGGAAAAGATGTGCTGTTATTCATCGACAATATCTTCCGTTTCAGTCAGGCTGGTTCCGAGGTATCAGCGCTGCTCGGACGTATGCCGTCAGCCGTAGGTTACCAGCCGACTTTACAGACAGAGATGGGTGCCCTTCAGGAGCGGATTACCTCCACAAAGAACGGTTCCATCACATCTGTACAGGCAGTTTACGTTCCGGCCGATGACTTAACAGACCCGGCTCCGGCAAATACCTTTACCCATCTGGACGCGACGACCGTACTCAGCCGTTCTATCGTAGAGCTTGGTATTTACCCGGCTGTAGATCCGCTTGAGTCTACATCCCGTATCCTTGATCCGCGTATTGTTGGTGAGGAACATTATAAGGTTGCACGTGGCGTACAGGAAGTGCTGCAGAGATATAAGGAGCTTCAGGATATTATCGCAATGCTCGGTATGGATGAGCTTTCCGAGGAAGATAAGCTTACCGTATCCCGTGCGAGAAAGATCCAGAGATTCTTATCCCAGCCGTTCTTCGTAGCCGGACAGTTTACCGGTCTGGAAGGCCGCTATGTTCCGCTTTCCGAGACGATCCAGGGCTTTAAGGAGATCCTCGAAGGCAAACATGACGATATTCCGGAGAATCTGTTCCTCAACGCAGGAAATATTGATGATGTTCTCGCCCGCGTGAAATAGGGGGTGTGGACATGGCGGAAATGATGAGACTTCAGATCGTTACGCCGGATGAGGCGTTTTTCGACGGAGAGGTTTCGATGGTGGAGCTCAACACGGCAGACGGGGAAGCCGGAATCTATCCGAAGCATATCCCGATGGTCGTCGCGGTTGCACCGGGCGTTCTTAAGATCCACGGGGCAGATGGCGTGAAAAAAGCGGCGCTGCTTTCCGGATTTTTACAGATCCTGCCGGAGAAGGTAACGATCCTCGCGGAAGCCTGCGAGTGGCCGGAAAACATCGATGGCAAGAGAGCCAATGAAGCCAGGATCCGCGCAGAGAGACGTCTGGCGGAAAAAAATCCACAGACCGATATTGACCGCGCTGAAGCCGCTTTGAAGCGGGCGCTGGTGAGACTGTCGCTGGTGGATGGAAACTAAAGATAGAACTGTGAAACGCAGTGGAAAATAAAACAGCATGTCGGGAAGAACGCTTGTAAGCAGGACTTACAGGAGACTTTCCGGCATGCTGTTTTATATTATGATGTTGGAGACAAAAGGTATTTTGGCGCGGAACTTATTTTTTCCGCCTGGAAAGCAGCGGCTCACTTACCCCATCGAGTCCCACAAGCGCGAAGATCGCCGCAAGGACTCTCTGAGATCCCTTATAGGCGTCTTTGCTGTCATACCACTCGTCAACGGAATGGCAGGCACCGCCTTTTCCGCCTCCGCCGACGCAGATCGCAGGGATTCCGAGGCTGATCGGGATATTTGCATCGGTACTTCCTGCGCTTTCGAATTCTACATCTTCGCCGCATGCCTGGAACGCAGAGGCTGTGGCGCTCACGATCTCACAGTCCTTCGGCTGGCTTCCTGCCGGACGGTTTCCGATCTGTTTTACATCCACTGTGATACGTCCGTTGTGATCGAAGCTGTCCTTAGATTCTTCGTAGGAACGCTCGGTTTCCCAACGGTTATTTTCATCCTCAACTGCACGTTTGATGCACTCCTGAAGCTTTGCATCAAGCTCTTCAAGCTCCTTTAAGCCGTTGGAACGGATATCGACAAGCATGGAGCACTCATATGCGATGGCATTGATGGAGGTTCCGCCGTTTACGACACCGACGGAGAAGGTAGTCTTCGGTTCTCTCGGGGTACGGAGCTCAGAGATATAGGAGATGGCGCGCCCCATGGCAAAGATCGGGTTTACAAGACCGAAGGCACCGAAGGAATGTCCCCCCGGTCCGCGGAAGGTTACCTCGTAGCGGTGGCTTCCGGTGCCGCCGTGGCAGATCAGGCAGCCTGCACCGTCAACGGAGATAAAACCGTCAACCTTGTCGGCGTTTTTCGAGAAGAAGTGGCGCATGCCGCGGAGGTCTCCGAGACCTTCCTCACCGACGTTGCCGCCGATAATGATATCTCCGACCGGTTTTAAGCCGGATTCTTTGATGGCTCTTGCCAGTGTAAGGATCTCAGCCAGTCCGCGGGTATCATCGCCGATTCCGGGTGCGTAGATCTTTGTTCCTTCGCGTTTCACCGGGAGCGGAGTTTCCGGCGGGAATACGGTGTCCAGATGAGCGGAGACATAGAGAGTCGGACCATTACCGGTTCCATGGATATGGGCGTATACGTTGTGGACCTCATCCATCACTGGATCGAGACCTGCCTCGGTCAGAAGCTCTTTAAAACGGATCGCGCGCTTCTCCTCAAATGGGCTGAAGGAGGAGATCTGAACAAGCTCGATCTGCTGGTCGATGGTGTGCGCTTCATCCTGTTTCAGGTATTCGAAAGCGTGAGCCATCTTGTCGGACGTTAAAAGGGTCTGAATCGCTTCTTTCATGTGGAAACCATCCTTTCTTCTGTTTGATATGGCATATCATAGCGCAAAAAATTTAATTTGTAAATACGATTTGGATGATGTATAATATTGCCGCAGATTATTTTGAACAAACAAATGTATGATAAAAACATTGTTTTTATTTAGTTTGAACTTTATGACTATTTAAAGAAATACATTGGATCAATATTGTATAATATCGTGCAATTGTAAGTCTTAAGAAAGGAAAACAATGACAGAAAGAAAAACAAAAATATGCCTGATATCGCCGACTGAAAATTTGGCAAAGCGTGCCAGAGCCCTGATCACGCGTCAGGGAATGAACATCAGAGTAGAGGTTGCAGATCTGGAGTCAGCCGTTTCGCTGGCAAAGAGGCTGTCGGAACAGGATGATTATCTGTTTATCAGCCGACGTGGGACGAGAGATCTCCTGTGTAAAAGTCTGAATATCCACGTTGTGAACATTCCAAGTGAAGCATCGGACTATATTCCGGCGATCCAGCAGCTGCGAAATGAACAGGGTCTCATTGCATTCTTTTCATTTGAAGAAGAGATCAGCAATGAACTGCGTACCATCTGCTATTTATTGAATCTCAGAATGAGACATTACTGCTTTTCAGACAGTCTGAGCTGTCAAAGTGCAGTTCGGCGGGCGATAGCTGATGGAGCTGTCTGGGGGTTAGGAGGCGTTGTATCGGAGCGTTTTGCAAAAATGTATGGATTGCCTTACATCCGTGTGGAAAGCTCAGATGCATCTATTTTACATGCGTTGGAGACCGCGATGCAGCTTTATACCGCGCAGCAGGAGAATGCCAGACAGCAGGAGCAGCTCCAGATCCAATTGGAACGTTACCAGAATATTCTGGACTATACTCATGATGCAATCATTGCAGTGGATGAAACCGGACGGATCAGTGTGACAAATCAGATCGCAGAACAGATGCTCCGGCCGGCCCGCCCTCCGTTTGCAGGTCGATTGATCGAGGACGTACTGGCAAATACACAGTTAACAAGTGTTCTGAAAAGCGGAGAAGCAGAGATTGGACAAATGATGAACATTCATGGGACGCTCGTTTCTACGAATCGAGTTCCCATCCGGGTGGGAGGAAAGATCAAAGGCGTTGTGGCAACGTTTCAGGATATCAAAACACTTCAGAAAGCTGAGCGGAATATCCGTATTAAGCTGCATGAAAAAGGGTTGATAGCCAAATATTGTTTTTCGGATATTTTGGGACATTCCCCTGCGATCGTGGAAGCAAAACGTCTATCGGAAAAGTATGCAGATTCGAATCTGACGGTCATGCTTTACGGAGAGACAGGAACCGGAAAAGAGATGTTTGCACAGAGCATCCATAATGCAAGTCCAAGGCGTAATGGACCTTTTGTTGCGATCAACTGTACGGCATTGAACCGGAATTTGTTAGAATCAGAGCTGTTTGGCTATGCAGACAGCTCCTTTACCGGCGCACGGAAAGGAGGAAAAGCGGGACTGTTTGAGACGGCTCATGGCGGGACGATCTTTCTGGATGAGATTGGAGAATTGCCATTGGAGTTTCAGGCACCGTTACTTCGTGTTTTACAGGAAAAGGAAGTACGGCGGGTCGGGGACGATACGGTAATCCCTGTGGATATCCGTGTTGTTGCAGCCACCAACCGCAATTTGCTCCAGCTGGTGGAAGCAGGAAAATTCCGAATGGATCTGTATTACCGGTTGAATGTTCTAAGCGTGGTCGTTCCTCCGCTCCGAAATCGGGAGGAGGATTATCAGGAGATTGCCGGTCGTATTTACGATCGACTGATGCCGGAGCGTTCGAAAGAGGAGGAGCAGGCATTTTTCAATATTTTGAGGAGGTGCCAGGATTATCCATGGCCGGGAAATGTCCGGGAACTGAATAATCTGGTAGAACGCGTGTCCTTATTACTACATCAAGGAGTTCCGGAAAAGGAGGCATTTCAAGCGTTTTACAATGAATGGCAGAAAGAAGAAATCCCATCACCTGAAGAGAAGCAGATTGAGACAGCCGGGGCGATCATCGATCGGGAAGCTGTGCTGGCCGCATTGCGGAGGAACGGTGGAAATGCTTCCCGTACCGCAAAAGAGCTTGGAATCAGCCGCAGTACCCTGTATCGCCGGTTGAAATAATCGATGAAATGTCACAAAAGTGTTTCAAAGTGTATCAATGTGTTTCGAATAAGACACACTGTATCAAAAAGCTGCGACAGAAATCTGTAATGCCAGAAAAGAAAAAATGAAAAAAGAAGCGTTGCGCATAGAAGGACCTCTGCAAATTTGCAGAGGTTTTTTGTGTGTTTTGCATAATTTTATTCAGGTCTTACTTGGCAAAATGACGAATGCAAATTATTTTTTGACTGCATAAGTAAAAGTTGGCACGGAGATTGCTGTATAGTAAGGCAGAAGCGAACGATCGTAGCAAGAATTTAAAAGTTCCTGTTTTATAAGGCCATGTAAAACAGAACAGAAATAGGAGGAAATAAAAAATGAGTAATAGTATTGCACTCATATCGCTGATCATTTTGATCGCGTGTATCGCAATTGGTTTCGTATTAAAGAAAAACGTAGGATTGATTGCGATTCTTGCAGCAGCTATCTTTGGTTCAGTTGCCGGTTATTCTGATTCTGCGATCATCAAGGGATTCAGTTCCAGTACCTTTATCATGCTGCTGGGAGTTTCTTTACTCTGTACCATTGCGACCAATAACGGTACGTTGGAGCTGGCAGCAAAAAAATTCCTGCGTCTGACCGGTGGCCACGTACTCTTTGCTCCAATCATTATGTACCTGATCGGATATATCGTCGCAGCGATCGGTCCTGGCTGTGTTCCGGCACTTGGAATTGCAGCGGCATTGAGCCTGCCGCTAGGAAAAAGCACCGGTTACAATTCTGTGATGCTGGCAGCGATCGGTCAGATCGGATCTATGGCAGGACGGTTTTCACCGATCACGCCGGAAAGCGTTCTGATCTATAATCTTGCCAGTGAACAGGGAATTACAGGATATCAGGAGCACACATTGATTTATGCCACGGTAACCACGATCATTTTATCCGTCATTATTTTCCTGGTGTTTAAAGGCTTTCAGATCAAAGAACCGCAGAGCAAGGAAAAAGAGATCCTCTCTGGTTTTACTCAGAAACAGATCCTTACATTAGCCGGTTTTGTAGTTATGATTGTTGCCAGTGCATTTTTCAAACGGAATGTCGGTCTGATCTCATTTGCAGTGGCAGTTGTCCTGTTGCTTGCGAATGTGGCGGATGAAAAGGTTGTAATAAAAGGAGTTCCGTGGTCCACATTACTGATGGTTACCGGTATCGGAATGCTGATGAACATTGTTTCCGATGTCGGCGGTGTTGATCTGATGTCCAACGGTCTGGCATCGATCATGACACCGAAGACAGCAGTAGCGATTCAGGGATTGTCAGCAGGAATCCTTTCCTGGTTTAGTTCAGCCATTGGTGTTGTGTGGCCGACCATGGTGCCGACCGTTGGATCGATTGCAGCACAGGTTGGTGTCAAACCAGATGGACTTATTACAATTATGTGCCTGACTGCTTCGTTTGCAGGTTTCAGCCCGGCATCTACCGGAGGAAGCCTGATCATGGCAGCGAACGCAACCGATCCGGATTTCACAAAAGAAAAAGAGAATAAGCTTTTCATTCAGATGTTTGGTTTATCCGGATTACTTCTGTTCCTGACCGTTCTTGCCGGACTGCTTGGAGTATATAACATTTTATAAGGCAGCAGAAAAACTTGAACCCGTAAATATATGACAATAGAGAGAATCTACAGAAAAACGAGGTGTACTTTATGAGTAAAGATCTTTTAGATGGCGTAATTGTTCTTGACCTGACCCGTGTTTTAGCCGGTCCTTACAGTGGCATGATGCTAGCAGACATGGGAGCAACTGTGATCAAGCTGGAAAATCCAAAGGGCGGCGATGATACCCGTAAAATGGGTCCGTTCATTAATAATAACAGCGTTTACTATGCAAACTTCAACCGCAGCAAGCTGGGCTGCACCCTGAATCTCAAGGATCCGGAAGGAAAAGAAATTTTCAAGGAATTAGTAAAGAAGGCTGATATCGTAATTGAAAACTACCGTCCGGGTACGATGGAGAAGCTGGGGCTTGGATATGATGTCCTGAAAGAAATAAATCCGGGCATCATTTACGGAGCCGTTTCCGGATTTGGTCATACAGGTCCTTACAGTAAGCGTGCAGGCTATGATATCGTAGGTCAGGCAATGGGCGGTCTGATGAGCACGACCGGATGGCCGGATGGTCCGGCAACCCGTGTCGGAACTCCGATGGGTGATGTGCTTGGCGGATTAAATATGACGATCGGTATTTTAGCGGCATTGGTCAATAAGCAGAAGACAGGACTTGGAGAGAAGGTTGATGTGGCACTGGTCGATTCTGTTGCATCGGCAATGGAAAATATCACCATGATCTATCAGGCTACAGGACGTATCCCGCAGAGAATCGGTAACCGTTACGAGTCCACCTATCCATATGATGTATTCCCGGCAAAGGATGGAGATGTCGTGATCGCAGCAGGAAATAATAAGCTGTACGGACTTCTCTGCGATGTCATGAAGCAGCCGGAGCTTAAGACAGATCCGCGTTTTACCGAGATCAAGGACCGTGTTCAGAACCATGCAGCGATGCGTGAGATCATCTGTGCATGGACAAAGGATTATACCATTGATGAGATCGATCAATTACTGAATGATGCAGGCTGCCCGGCATGCCCGGTCAACACCATTGACCGTCTGGTAAAGGATCCTCAGATCGCCGGAGCACGAGAGATGTTCCCGGAGATCGACCAGCCTGGAATCGGCAAATTACAGATCACAGCAGTTCCTCAGCATCTGACAAGAACAAAGGCATATCCGCGTAAGGCTGCGCCATTGCTTGGAGAGGACAATGAGAAGATCTACGGCGAATTCCTTGGATTTGATGCTGTGAAGCTGAATGAGCTGAAGGCAAATGGCACGATCTAATTGCAGCGAGAGAGATTACAGAAAGAGAGGATTTGAGACATGTTTAAAGTCAATGAAAATTTTGCCAAGCTGCCGGGCAGCTATCTCTTCGCAAATATCGCAAAGAGAGTATCCGCATTTCAGGCAGAGCACCCGGAAAAGGAGATTATCCGTCTTGGAATCGGTGATGTGACACAGCCGATCGCACCGGCGATCATTGAGGCGATGCACAAAGCTGTCGATGAGATGGGACATGCCGAGACTTTCCACGGCTACGCTCCGGAGCAGGGCTATGACTTTTTAAGAAATATTATTGCAAAAGAAGATTTCCAGGAGAAAGGCTGCGACATCTCTGCTGACGAGATCTTCATATCCGACGGTGCAAAGTGCGACTGCGGAAATATCCAGGAATTATTCTCCTTAGACAGCGTTATCGCTGTATGCGACCCGGTATACCCGGTATACGTGGATTCCAATGTTATGGCAGGCCGCAGAGGATCAGGAAAACGGCACCGGAGGCCAGTGCCATACGGTTGACCACCTTGGTCATGGCCACCAGACCGACGTTCTGGCTGAACGAGGTGTTGGGCAGCACGCCAAAGCATGCGGCAAAGGTGGAGCCCAGGCCGTCGCAGATGATACCGCCGGACAGCTCTTTATCGCTGGGCTCGCGGTTCATACCGCCCTCCATCACACCGGAGATATCGCCCACCGTCTCCACAGCGGTGACGATGAACATGACCATCACGGGCAGGATGGCGCGCAGATCAAACACGATCTTAACGGGCACCAGCTTGGGAATGGCAAACCAGCTGGCCTGTGCTACTTTGTCCCAGTTGAGGACCCAGGCCTTGGTGAACTCCACGCCGTCAGCGGTGACACCCGTGGTGGGCAGCACAAAGCCCATAATGATGGCAGCAACATAACCCACGATGATGCCGATGAGGATGGAAGAAGAGCTCAGAAAGCCTGTGGTCCAGTGCTTGAGGAACAGGATGACCACCAGCACGAAAATTGCCAGCAGCAGGTTTTCCATAGAGCCAAAGTCCTTTGCACCGTTGCCGCCGCCGAACGAGTTGATGCCGACGGAGATCAGCGACAGGCCGATGGACAGCACGACCGTGCCGGTAACGACCGCGGGGAACAGCTTGCGCAGAGGCTTGAGGAAGACGCCGAGGACGCTCTCAAAGATGCCGCCCAGAATGGACGCGCCCATAATGGCACCATAGGCCGTGACGCCGCCGCCCATGGTAGCCGCCACACTGTTGAACACGCCCAGGAAGCCTGAGCTGGTGCCCATAATGATGGGCACTTTGCCGCCGACGGGGCCCACTGCATACAGCTGGACCAGCGTGACGATGCCGGCCACAAACATGGCGTTCTGCAGCAGGCTGACCTGCAGGTCAGCAAACTCACCGCCTGCAAGGCCACAGGCACTGGTGATGATAAGAAGCGGGGTCAGGTTGCCCACGAACATGGCAAATACATGCTGCAGGCCCAGCGGGATAGCCTGGCGAAGGGGCATCTTGGCATCAAACTGGTATGCACCCTTCTCCAACTCGATATTTTTGATCATAACTTCTCCTTTATCTAAAAGGCTTTTTTACACGACAAAAATTATTATAGCAGAGCCTTTCTCAAATTGGGAGAGGTCCGGGATGTTTTTTGTTCATTTTTAGTTCATAAGTCATACTTTAGTCTTGAATTGTTCTTCTATGAAGTACAAAATCGGATGGATCAGCCCCCTGCTCCCGGCACCAGAAGCCTCCGAGGCGCATCAATGGCCGTGGTGCCCTCTGCAAGGTCGTTGGCGGCAAGCATCTGGGCCGGGGAGACATGGAACCGCCTGGCGATGGCAAACAGCTCCTCCCCCGCCTGTGCATAATAGATGCGCAGGCTGATCTCCGGGTCTGCCGGGGTCAACGGCTCTCCCAACGCGATGGAGCCCACACAGGTGCTTCCGCTCCGCTGTAGGATGGCCCCTTCTGCCTTGACGGAAAGGGTGACCTCCAGTGTGCCGTTTGCGCAAACACAGCGCAGGTCCTCGGCACGGAGCCAGCACTCCGGGATCAGCTCCGC
>OMGH01000601.1_pt1 | contig 29443 bp, 24 predicted proteins | sample 1645841 | NCBI WGS metagenome assembly OMGH01 (sample SAMN00849584, study PRJEB25192) | human gut metagenome
CCGATACTGTAGTAAAATGCTGGCATCTATCATCTATAATTATGGCAAATTTTGTAATGATTTTAAATCCACCCTGAAACTAGGCGCTTACAGTACAGGAACTGATTGATTTAAAATATGGCGATTTATCACTAAACTCACCTGCAACAATTAGTGTAACAGGAAAGGGAAATAAAACAAGAATTATTCCCATAAGTAATAAAGTAGTATCAATTCTGAACAAATACACTGCCATATATAAAATCTCTGACAGTACGGAAGTGTTATTTACAAACAAACAAGCAAAATCACTTACCAGATCAGGAATCTCCTACATAATAAAAAAACATTCTTAAGTCTGCAACCTGTTCCAACACCCGCTGGAGGGTATGGTCGATCTGCTTCAGCTGCGTCTGCTGTGCCAGAAACAGCCGGATAACAGTTTCCTTATCCAGGCTGTTCAGTTTTTCTTCCGTATATTCCAGAGCCATGCCGCTACCTCCCGTTTTTTTACTGATTGATTATTCCGGGGCCGCACAAGAATATTCAGCCAGCAGGGCGATTCTTACAATCGTGAATCATTTGAATCCACTCGTTAAGTCGACAACTACGTGCAACCAATGCTGTTTGAGATTTCATAGACTTCCTCCATCTGTCTCAAACGTATATCCTAAACTTTTTGGACTACACGTTTTTGACCGTCCTAATCTTTTAGTCTATTTTCTCAAATTTGCTGCTGGCATTCTATGTATGGACTATGGAGCGTTTACTTTGCTTTGTCGTGGCACTCACAATTGAGGACTTACGTTCCATCGAGATCAAAAATTATTGTTTTTATATTTCCACATACTTCGGCGTTGTTAAAAATGATATCTTAACTCGTTTTGAATACTCCTTTATAACGCTCTTCATACCAACATTCATAGCATCAAGAATAGCGTTTCTTGTTATAACCTCCATGTTTTTATCAGCATAATTTTCCATTGTGTCGTGAGAATATCCATCAAATCCCGCTAACTTTATTTCAGAAATATCATAATTCATAAGAAATCTTATCGCCATCAGTCCAGCATTATCTTTCACTGCTTCCACATTATTTAGAAGACTCCTATATTTCGTTTGCATATAAACCCCATCTGATGCAATATTCGAAGTTACAATACATTTTTTGTATTTATCCTTTGGTAATTCTCTGTATCTTCTCAAATTACTAAGAAAAATATAATCAGACAATGTGTAGTCAAAATTAACACTTATAACTACACCGTCTTCATGTTTTATCTTGTCCATCTCTTCTACTGAGCTTTTCCCTGGTGCAACCAAAATAATGGTTTTACCTTTTAATTGTTGCTCTAACTCTCCTTTATGTTCGTGTTGAACTTTACCAGCATCAAGATATTTAACATATAACTCTTCTATATACTTACTATCAAATTCTACCTTTTTATCTTCTTCCATAAGTAGGAAAATATTTTCCATATCTTCTACAGTCAGAGTTTTTTTATCATCTAGAATTTTTGCATAGTTGGGATGTGCATTATTTTTTGCAGATATATAGTTTGGTAATGAATATCCCCAGTAGTTTTTCTTGTAAAATGAGTCTAAAATATCATCGACAATCACCAGCATAGGCTTTAATTTATAATTAGCATTATGATTTTCATTTAAATACTCTGTAAATATTTCTGTATTTAAATTTCCTGCCCCCCTGCCCATTCCATATACAGAAGAATCTATAATAATAGGTCTATCACTCTGTACTTGAGTCAGCAAAAGACAATTCGAGTATGCCAACTGCATATTATTGTGTGAATGAAATCCTATGCTTATAGAAGAATCCAAGTTATGCTCAACAATATAAAATAATCTAAGAAGATCTTTGCTTTTCATCATTCCAAAACTATCAACTATGTAAAAAGCATACGGCTTAATCTCATTCGATCTTTTAATAAAATCAATAAACTCCTCATCTGTAAATGATAAAGAAACCATTCCTTGTATAAATACCTTGTATCCCTTTTCTGCTACCTGTTTGCAATATTCTAATGCGTCAAACCTTTTCTTTTTGTGAAAACAAACTCGAATACCATCTACAGATGAACCATCATAAACAGGAATATCATCAATATTAAACTCTCCATAATTTATCATAACAACAAAAGATTTTCCTTCTTTATCTGCCGGTATAAATCTTGACAATTGTTCGAAAGATGAATATTGTGTTCTATCTATATTATATTCTTGCTTTTGTGATAAATATCCACATTCGATTAAATCTATATTAGCCTCCAGTAATCCATTAATAATCGAATGAATATTATCTTGGCCAAATGTCCAATCATTACAATAGCCACCATCTCGCAGGGTGCAATCTAACAACTGTATTTTACTCATTTGCGCTCACATCCTTTTTGAACCAAAAATTATAGATAGCATCAGCAATTTGAAAATCCTCTGCTTCATCAATATCAATACCTTCAATTTCCCCTACTTCAACAATGTAAGGCTTATCTCCGATACGTCTATGTAATTTATCCATAACTTCTTTTTTATAAATATAGAATCCACTAGTTTCTTCATACAATGGTTGTAAATCCTGAGTTCGTGGAATCTTAGTAAGATCGTAGTTAAATGGTATTCCATCTTTCCATAAAAAATCTTGTAATTTTTTTGCAGCAAATGCAGAATCATAATCACCACTTAACACTGCCTCAATCCCCTTTTTGATTGACTCCTTAGATATAAATGGAGCAGTTGTATGGGTCATGACATAATAATCTGCAGACACTTCATTAGTAAAACATGTTAGAACTTCTGTCATACTAGTTGTATCCAAGTCTAATGTTTCCGAACGTTGCAAGTATTTAACCCCCTCTGGAATGAATTCTTTTATATCGGAATTACTGCAGTATACATATACTTCATCTATTTCTTCTACAGACAATAACGTTGACAGAATATAATAACATAGAGGCTTTCCATTAGTAAAAGGCTTTGTATTTTTTTGTGGTAATCTACGGTTGTTAAGTTTCATTGGAACTATAGCAATTGTTTTCATATTATTTTATGGAATCGAGAAATCTCAAATTCCTACTCTCCTTCTCTATATTACACATTTTTCACTTATACAAATATTTATATGATTTTATCATCTAAAATCATATAAATATTCTTTCAGATTTTTTTCAATATATTCAACCTCATTTGCATATTTCCTTGTCTTTTTAAACAATTGAGTATTATTAATTGACTTATTAGGATTGAAGTACATATATTTGTTTAAATGATTTTTTATATTTAAAAACTTCTCTATTTTTTTGATCGTCTCATCATAATCATAATCTAAATCTTCATACTGTATACGAAGAATCCTGTCATCTAAAACTTTATCTTTTATTCTCCATGCTGAATAATACTTAACAAAATCTTCTATATTTTTAGTAGGAAAACATTTTGCATATTCTTCTACTGCACTTATATATAAATCTCTAGGATCTCTATCAACTATAATAACTTTACCATTTTTGATATACCGCAAACACGAAAGTGGATCGTTTGCCGTAACTAAATGTTTTACAACATTTATCTTTTGTTTTTCCCCCCCTGCCGCATTAACTAATGCATCTATATAATTCATTGTTTTATCAATGAAATCTCTTGGATTGACTGCTAAATACATTTTTCTATCACATAAATCTAGCTTTTTCTTTGTTAATTTGTATATAGCAATATCAATATATCTTTTTACATTCCATAACATGCTTTCAACACCAGACAGTCTATATACATCAAATACAGAATTTCCTATCCATTCAGCATCTATCAATGAATCGATATATTCTTTTGATAATTGTTCAAATTTACCGTTAGTTACTTTATAGTAGTCTTTATGTTTTTTTACAAACTGTATAAATCTCTGAATGGCTACATCCCCATTAAAATAAGAACCATCTCCACAACAATGAATTTCTAAATCTCGTATTCCATCAGGTTGATCAATCAAATACCATTCTGGACTTCGTATAACTTTACACTCTTCATATTCATTTAGAAGATCCATCACGGCACCACTTCCACTCCAATTATATCCACTTATACTTAAAATCATTGTCACCCTCCAAATCATTACCTTATAAACCTTGCATTATGAATTCTGCTTTTATGCGAATACTCTTTTTGCATTTTTAGAACAAGAAAATCCCATCAACACCCAAAATAGCGGTTCTTGTAAATAAGAATGTGATAATAACAATGGTACAAATCCGCAACAAAACAAGATGCAAAGTTCTTCATTTTTAAAGTGAAATATTATAAATGTTTTAATAATTCTATATAATACAAACAAAGATAACATCCCGCCAATTATGTACCCAAAATCCAGCACTATTTCCAAGAACAACAGATGTGGGTATTGTTCCATACAAACCACATCACCGGCAATGCCCCATCCCAAAATAGGCTTTTCATGTATGTTTTTAATTGCTAAGTCATAGAAAATACTCCTACCACTATCAACAGCAATATTCCCCATAAGTAATTTTTCTATCGTTCTAACCGAAATCCCTTTATTGTTAAATATGTCTCTGACAAATAACAAAATTTCTCTATAAAAGAAGCATACAATAATTACAGAGAATACTAATATCATACGCCAAACAAAATTTTCTGCATTCCTTTTTTCTTTGTCAAACAAGAATATCATCAGTGTAAAAATCATTACTGCTAATAATGGTCCTCTTGATCCATATACTAGTATTATCAAACCACTCATCAGTACTAGACATATGTATTTTTTATTTTCCCTTATTCGGCTCATACTAAAACAAATAGGGTATAATAAGATATATCCTACGGTCATATCATAATCAGCTTGTCCTCTGTCAGCCGTAAGTGTTACAACTAGCATAAGGACAATGACAAAAGTCACTGCATGTGATGTCTGTGCTAAAACCATATTTAAATTTGAAACTTTATAAAATAAAGCAAACATCGGAATACAAAATGCTATTGTCCAAAAGCACCTTATCAAAATTACTCTATTATATCCAGAATACCTAAGTAATGTAAAAACTAAAAAAGCAAAGAAAATCATCTCCATAAAAATCATACTATTAAATGCACATTTAATATAATTTATTCTAACCATAATAGAAATTGCGAAACATATTCCTACTATGATCATAGATGACTCAATAACATAAAAGTTTCTTACAAATACATTTAAGGCATATAAACACAAGAAATTTGAAAAAATTTTTCCCACTGAAATATCGTATTGTTCTTGAATTTGATCATCCATACAGCCTCTTACCTCCTTAAATATTTTTTTATTTGGCTAAATAGTATACCAACTATTTTTACAACACTTTCATCCCTAAGAAATAACAATACAAAGAAATACATACCAAATGATAAAATTCCTCTAATGACAAACCTTAGATAAATATTTAACATTGCAGTCATTGCATTAGATCCTTCAACAAACAAATACATAAGTATACATGCCACTATCATTTTCCAATTTTTGCTCCATGTTTTGTTATCCGTAATTCTTATATGTTTATAATTAAAATGCAGATACATAGATATATAACAAACCCATTCAGCAATAATCGTGCCAATAACTACGCCAATCATTCCCAATTTATGCGATAAAGCTACAGATACTCCTATATTTACAATAACGCCAGCTATACTAATTTTCATTGGATTTTTTGTATCATTAAAGCTGTAGTACGCTTTCACAATAATAGCTTTCAATACTAATGGCATTAAACACAAAATATAAATTGCTAGTGCCTTAGCCGTCATAGATATAGCTTCTTGTCCAAAACTGCCTCGACCATACACTATTGTTACAATTTCGTTGGCCTGTCGAAATACAAAAATCATAATTGGAATACTGATAACTACTATTATTTTCAACGTTTCATTTAATAATTTACGTATCTCTTTTACTTCATTTCCAACAGCCAGCTCTGATATTTCTGTAAACAATACTGTCGAAAAAGAAATGCTCAAAAGTTGTGTAACAAATCCATTAAGTACGCCTGCATATGCTACCGCCGTAACGGCTCCAGCTTCCGCACTTGCCAGCAATGCCTTATCCACTATTTCATTAATTTCAATAGTTCCCTGACTAAAAAATATAGGAGCAGATTGTATCAAAAGCAACTTTATAGAATCATCCCATATCCCATATCTGAAAGTGAACTTTGCATACTTTCTGCCTCTATATGCAACAACTATATTTTGTGCCATCATAGAAATAATAATTGCAACTATTAATGACCAAATGCCTATATACCGATGAAGCATTACAATACAAATAATAACAACAACGCTATTTACTAATGAACTTACAGCAGAATAACCATATGCTTTTTCAGAATTAAGCAATTGCTGAAATATATTTGTTCCAATTGAAAAACAAAATCCTAAAAGCAATACTCGAAAAAACAACACTGTGTTGGCTAATTGCTCTCCATTATATGATGGTGCAGCCACTTTCATTAGTGGTGTTGCAAAAATAAATATCACAATAGCAATACATTCGCCAGCCAAATATAAAAACGTAACAGTCCTACTCGCCATTTGTTTTTCATCTTGTTTGTCATCAAGTCTGTATTTAGTATATACAGGAACAAAAGAAACCGAAATAGCTGTAGCAATCAAATACAAAATATTAGTCGAAAATCCATTTGCTATATTAAACGCATCTGTTACCTCATTCGCACCAAAATATGACGCTTGGATCATAGATTTTACAAAACCAAGTACTTTTGAAAGCAATGTAAAAACCATAATAAGTGCTGTAGATTTAATTATACTCTTTTTCATTACTCTCCCTCTCGCATAAATTATTTGTAAACCTCATCCAATATTTTTACAGCTTCATTCCAGTCATACAAATGAGCATCTCTTTTCTCATTCTTAGAACATTCATCCCAAAACTGTCTTTCTGTTTTCAGTTTAATTATTGCTGACTTCACCTGCTCCACATTCAATGTATCACATATAATTCCATATCCACTAGAAACAATACGCTTCGCCATGCTTGTATACACATCAGTGAGAATAATTGGTGTTCCCGTCAGGATGCATTCAAAAAATTTAACGACCTCCGCATACTCCCTTGTATCTGAATCAGGGCGATATCCAGCATACACAATATCAATATTCGCATATAAATCCGTCAATTCTTTTATTCCGTCAAAAGGACCTCCAACTGTAACGTTAGTATACTTTCTTGACAATTCCTGCAACATCTTTAAATCTGGACCAGTTCCTCTAATCATAACTTCCACATCATCCATATCTTTTACTGCATCAAATAAAGTAGTAAACTGCGGAATCTGTGTCCTAAGACCACCAAAATAGCCAATTCTAAATTTTTCTGCTGACAGCTTATTCATCGGAACAATCAACTTAGAATCCGGATAATTTTTCAGTGGTTTTAATTTTGACCTAATATCTCGATAATTATCATTTAAATATATATCATTCTCATAAAGTGCTGCAACACATCGTTTAATCATTAATTTTGTAACAAATCTGAGAATTTTTCGTTTTAGTTTATGACCTTCTCCAACATCTTCGTATAGTTCATGCATATCAAAAACCAATTTACTTTTATGATTTGAGGAAATATAACCAGCTATCATTCCATCCAAATCATTACAATGCACATAATTAACATCGTTAGCACATAAATATTTTTTACATCTTATTATAAATTTTGTATATGCAAAAATTTGTTTTTTACCACTTCCGTATTCAGATGGAATTTTATATCTTACTACATTGATTCCATCTATTGATTCTTTAACCGGATTATTTCTATTAATATCCCTATCCCAACATAGTACAGTAACTTTAAATCCTCGGTTTACTAAATAATATGCTTCTTTGTATACACGAGGATCTGGATCAAATCCGTTTGTTAATATCATTACTATCTTTTTCATTAGAGTATTTATCTTTCTCCATATAATTGACTTAAAATTTTATCTACAACTTTAGCACTTGCACCACCTGCATAAGGGGTGTATTTTTGACTGAATTCCTTTGTACGACTTATTGCCTTTTCTAATTTTACATTTTTAATATTAGAAATAAGAGATTCCTCTGTCCTATCAATTTCACAAGGCAACTCTTCTTTTATATTCAAGTACAAACCACGTTTCTTCTCATATTCTTCCAAATCATATGCGAAACAAAACATAGGTCTATTTAAAATTGAATAGTCGAAATAAGTACTTGAATAATCAGATATCATCATGTCTGATATGATATACAAATCATTTAAACATGGATAATCCGATACATCTTTAACAAAACTGCTTTCTGTTATATTAAGCGCATTAGATACAGCATAATGAGCACGAATCAAAAGAACATATTCATCACCTAATTCTCTTTCCCATTTCATTAAATCCATTGGAGGTGCCAGAAATGTATTCCGGTTTTCATCTATCAAGTATTCTCTATATGTAGGTGTATATAGTATTACTTTTTTTTCAATTCCTATATTAAGTTTATTTTTTATTCGTTCTATCTCTTCTAATGAATATCTAAACAATGCATCATTTCTGGGCAAATCACATAATAAAATTGCATCCTTATCTGCATTAAATATACGTGCGAATATGTCTCTGTCAAACTCACTTTGCGCACATCTAATGGTTTTATTGTCCGGCTTCCCCTTTGGTGCAACCATTCCACCGCCTAAAGAATTCTGATTCTCATCTCCACCTATTTTTTTTAAAGGAGTTCCGTGCCATGTTTCAACAATCACATTTTTCTTTCTATGTAACTCAATACCACGGTCCATTCCCGAATTGCTCACCCACACTTTACTATAAAGAAGCGCATGAAAAAATCGGATAGTGTCAATTTTAACTTTTTTGCCTCTATGCAATTCAAACTTTTCTGGCTCTGTAAACACCCATATCAAGTTCCAATCGTCAAATTCTTTTCTAGAACATACTTCTTCATAAATTGCCTTAGGGCTATCATCAAATTTACGACCACCAAATGAGCAAAAAATCATGGTCTTCTTTTGAATCGGAACAAAAAATCCCCAAATATATAAAAAAGTTCTAGCCATATTCCAACATAGCCTAACAAAAATTGGATGATTTTTCAAAAAATTTATTATCCTCTGTCTCACTATTTATTCTCCAATAATTACATCTACTAATTCGCTATACGTATTCCTTCTATCAAATTTTTCTTCTGCGCATTTTCTTGCAGCTATTCCCATGGTATCCCTCATAGTTTTATCACACAAAAGCTCTTTTAATTTATCTGCTAATTCCTCTGCATTTGCATTGCTACAATTATAACCCATCCTATACTCTTCAACTAATTTTCTATACTCATAACTGTCTTGCGTATTAACACAAGGAACGCCTGATGCCGCATAGTCCGCATGCTTGTTAATGATTGTTGCTGCAGATCCACCTTTGATTGGATTAACAACTATATCACATTGATGTAGAACTCCACACATTTCATCATAAGGAATACGCCCTGTAAAAAGAGTAAATACATTTTTTTCTATAGCATAAGTTTTATACTCTTGATATTTAGGTCCATCTCCCATTACAACAAATAAAAGCGGCTCAATTTCCTGCTTATTTATTATAGATAATGCATCAATTACCAAAGGAATATCATAACTACTGCCGAGAGTTCCACAATAGCCTAGCCATTTACCAGACTTTGTTAGCGGTACCCCTCCCACAAGATTTGTAAGTTCAGAATAAGTACGCTGTCTGTTAAACTTTTCCTCTGCACACCTTCTGGCATTATTTTCCATTCTTATCCTCAGCTTTTGATTGTCTGTTAATACTTTAATTTTATCTGATAAATCTATAACATCATCCTTCTTGCAATTGAATCCCATTTGATACTTATCTACCAGATTTCTATACTCTTCACATTCTTGGGTATTAATTACTGGCAACCCCAAAGCAGCATAATCAGCATATTTATTAATTATACTTTGTGCTACATTATGTACTATCGGATTAACAATAATATCACAAGAAGTCAAAACTGCACACATTTGATCATATGCAACTCTTCCAAGGAATTCACATTTCACTTCTTTTTCTTCCGCGTACAACTCAAAATCATTTTTCAAGTAGCCATCTCCCATAATAATAAACCTAGGTGGATTTTCAATTATTGATAACGCATCTACAACTATTTTTAAATCATAGCTACTACCAAGTGTTCCGCAATAGGCTAGCCACACTTCACCATCATTTTTAATTAATGGTGAATGCGTACTTGCATTTTCGTCAAAAGTATTAAGATCAGTTCCCAAGAATACCACAGTGCCTTTCTCACACCTATTATTAACACTAAGCGCCCTATCTGCATATGTACTAGAAACAGCACAAATCGCATCTGCACTACTATATACCTTATTTGCAATCCATTTAAATGGCCAAAACAACAGCGACGATATTAATGGAATGTTAAACACCATTTTAAACGCCTCTGGCCATAAGTCCTGAACATCTATAATGAAGCGAATATTATTCTTCTTACAATATTGCGCAGCCTTATAAGGAGCTGAGATAGACGGCACTGCACAGTATATTACATCTGGTTTCTTTCTATTATCTAAATATTTTTTTACGCTCTTCCCCCATATAAAGTGACTATAAAAACGTTTAAAACAAACATTTTTGGAATAGCCAGCCTCATGAAGAAATGTAATCTTAAATGACCATTTACTTTCCGTTTTGCGCCTATATTCTTTCTTTTCATGACAAAAATCACTTGTAACAATTTCTACTTCGTTTTCTTTTGCTAAGATTTTTGCCAAATATAAGAATCTATCATTATCTGTCTTAGAAAAAGTAGATGTGAAATTTGTCAATATAAGAATATCCATCTTTAATCCTTTCTGAGCATAACCTCATTAAATTTCATCATATAAGTGCCAGATTCATAGTTATCACCAATCACACACTTGTTTTTGTCACCACGAAGATTGTTTACAATTAATTCCATGTGATCTGCACCACTTTCATAGGCATGTGGATATCCACCACCAAAGCGAGGATTAACCTCACTGATATAGTACTCTCCATTAACTTCAAAAATATCGATATCTATTTGACCACAATACCCTACTTCAACTACAAATTCTTTAATTAATTCAAAAAGTTTCTCATCTTTAAATGACTCAGCCTTATCAGTTTCGCCTGCACGCATTAAAATCTTTTTCTTAGTAAAAATTGAAATAACTTCTTTGCTAATCATATCTATATATACATCGGCACCAATTTCTTGACCATCGAGAAATTCTTGAATCATTAGATTTCTAGAATTACTAAATATCAACTTAAGAGTTTCCTGATCATATACTTTAGAAATGGCAATACTAGCACTGCCCCTTGATGGTTTAACAAAAACTGGATATTTTGCCTTTCCTAAATTAACATCTACCAAAAATTCATCCAAATCCATATAAGACTTTGCACATCTGTATCCATGAGAACTAAGCCACTTATACATTTGCATCTTATCTAAAGATAACTCACATAATTCATATGACGATCCAATCACAGTTGTGCCAATTGCCTCAAACTTTTCTCTATTTTTTGCTAGTAGAGATAACTCTGGATCGATAAGGCTTAACACACCTTCTATTTTCTCTTTTTTGCAAATGTCAAGTATAATCTCTATGTATCCAGGAGTTGTCATTTTCGGTACTATATAAAACTTATCTGCTTCGTAAATAGATGGAGCAAGATTACTCATGTCTGTGCATATAACATTTCCTCTGCCCTTTAATGTTTTTTTGAAATATTGTACAATCTTATTTCTTGTTCCCGAACTTAGTATCAGTATATTCATTAATTCAATCTCCCAATTCCGACTTCATTACATATTCTTTGGCAGTCCATGGTTCTCTAACTATACGAAGTTGTCCCTCTTCCTCTACATAAACTGCTGGAAAATATTTAATAAACAGTGGTGTTAAGCACATTGTATACGCCCCCACCTTATTATAGATAATACGATCGCCTACACAAAGCTCCGGCTCATCTTTAGCAACAAACAATCGATCGTGTTCCATACATGTATATCCACAGATTACTTGTTTGGCGATAGTGTCATTCCTATTTATACTTTCATAATTAACAAAGTATGCAGATTTAGTCATCAAAGGGTCAATACTCGTTCTTGTTCCATCTGTAACAACAAAACGATTATACGTTGTATCTTTCACATCAATTACTGTGCTTACATAACTAACATATCCACCAATGACTGCCATCCCTGGTTCAACAATCAACTTTGTTTTGTTGGCATCGAAACATTTTGACAGTCTACTAGTTATCTGTTCGATATACTCTTCATATTGGGGTTTGGAAGGAAGCCCCCCAAAAAATCCACCACCAATATCTACATAATCTAAGTTCAACTCAAAATCTGTCTGAATTTTGCATGCCATCTCAGCAATAGATCGATATATATCTATTCCTCTAGTTTTGGAACTTGTATGTAAATGAATACCGCAAATCCTAATATTTTTATTTTTCAATTCCTTTACTACTTTAGAAAATTCTCCATTTTCATAGCAAAATCCAAATCTTCCACCTTCGTCAGCACACTGAGACTGCCCCGGACACATTTTTTCAATATCAAAATTAACCCTAATTCCTATTGCTTTTCTATCTAAACCTAAACTTAAATCACTCAACCATGAGATTTCACGTTGCGAATCAATATTTACAATACAACCATTTTTTACAGCATCTATAAATGTTTCTTTTGATTTAATTGGTCCATTGTAAATAATTCTTCCATTTTGAACTCCAATCAACTTTGCTAAGTTATACTCATCTTCCGACACAGTTTCTGCGAAACACCCTAATGAGTCGAAATGTTTAATAATCCAAGGAAGAGCATTTGTTTTATATGAATAACCAATGATGTAGTTATTCCAATATTTCTTTAAAGCATTTTCTAACTTTTTAAAATTAACGTCAATTTCTTCCCTATGAATTACATAATATGGGGTTTTGGGTTCCATACTCTTCTCCTTAATTTGTTCCATCAAAATCTTCCATTGTATCAGATGTGGCAGAACTAATCCCTTCACGCTTAATAAACGCTTTTTCGACTGTTTGAATGATAATTTTCAAATCTCCTAAAAATGTAATCTTGTTAACGTACTCGCAATCAAGTTCAAATCTATGAGTCCATGTGATAGAATTTCTTCCATTTACTTGAGCATATCCTGATAACCCAGGTCTTACATCATGTCTATGCATCTGTGCTTCCGAATAAAGAGGTAGATATTGAACTAATAATGGTCTTGGTCCGATTAAACTCATATCTCCCTTTATAATATTAAAGGCCTCCGGAATCTCATCAAGGCTGACCTTTCTCAAGAATCTACCATACCGATTCAAACGAACTTCATCTGGCAATAAATTACCATCTTTATCTTTCCTATTATCCATAGTTCTAAACTTAATAAGCATAAATACTTGACCATTCTTCCCTGGGCGAGCTTGTGTAAAAAATGGATTTCCTCTCATAAAAATCAACCCTAAAATACTTAAAGCAAGATAAAGCCAACTAAAAATTATAACAACAAAAATCCCACACAATAAATCCAATGGTCGTTTAAAATATTTCTCATATGGTCCATATGGTTTATGCTGCATATGACTACTCCTTTTACATCTATTATTGTACCAAGCATTTTTACTTTGGATCAGTATTAATCTCATTATGACTAGTTCTGCTTTCACCATCAACAGCATTTGCATCGTATAAATCCTTCTTAATCTTACTTGAACTAATCTCTGGTGTTCTTGGCAGATAAACAACTTCAACACCCTCTTCTTCCAAGAAATCAAACTTTCCTTTCCAGTCATCCCCCATTACAAAGATATCTACATGATATTCATGCATATCTGTTCTCTTCTGTTGCCAATTCTCTTCCGGAATAACAAGATCTACATAACGAATTGATTCAAGTAGTGCTTTTCTCTCTTCATATGAAAAATATGTTTTTTTATGTTTCTCGCTCCAATTGAACTCATCTGATGAAACAACAACAATTAAATAATCACCAAGCGCCTTTGCTCTTCTAAGCAGATTGATATGTCCATAATGTAGCAAGTCAAATGTTCCATATGTAATAACTCTTTTCATATCATCTCTCCTCGTATAAACTTCCCTCTCCAAACATACCTTTCATTTCAATGCTGGCAAAATTCTCTAATGGTAACTTAATAGGCTGTCCGGTTAATTGACTCTTGTAAATTGCAAGTACAATTTCAAGTGCATTACGGCCAGCGTATGCGTCAACATATGGTCTTCTATCATTTTTTATTGCATCAATTACATCTGCATACAGACTAGTGTGACCATTCCCATATACATTTGATGTAGTTTCATGAAGACCAGATTTATCACCATCTCCTTCTGCCTCTTCTGCAAACTCCCAAACATCGATATTGTTGCAAGAAGTACCACCCAATTTTACTGTTCCAGTTTCGCCAAACATATACAGGGTCTCTTCAAGATTTCTAGGATAAACATTTACCGTTCCTTCAATAGTACCAATGGCGCCATTTTTAAACTTAAGAACAGCCATACCAACATCTTCACATTCCAAATAATCATGAAAACGCTGACGGGTTACACCATAAACCTCTTCAACTTCATCACCCATCATCCAACGAAGAAGATCGATTCCGTGGATACATTGGTTCATAAGCGAACCACCATCAGAAGCCCATTTACCTCTCCAAGGAGCCTGCTCGTAATATGCTAAATTTCTATTCCATCTTACATTAATAGAGCCATGAGAAAGCTTGCCAAAGCGTCCACTCTCGACAGCTTTTCTCATTTCCTGAACAGCAACATTGAATCGATTCTGATGACAAACAGAAAGCTTCACTCTCTTCTCTTCACTCTTTTTAATCATTGCCGTCGCATCTTCCATCGACATAGCCATTGGTTTTTCAACAATGATATTCATTCCATGATCCATGCAGTAAAGAGCAATCTCTGCATGTACACCACTATCAGTTGCAATAGCAACAAGATCTATTTCAGGATGTTCCTCTACCATCTTTTTATAATCTGTGTATCTATGAGCATCTGTTAAAAAATCGTTTTTTTCTAGAAGAACATCGATATGATCTAAGTCAAGATCACAAAGAGCTACTAACTCCAGCCCATTATTTCTAAATGCTTTAATATGATTAACCGCGATTCTTCCACATCCAACAAGTGCGTACTTCATTTTTTATCCTCCACCTTATTCTGCCAATGCATTTTTTACCTGTTCGACAATATAATCTCTTTCTTCGTCATACATCTCAGGGAAAACAGGAAGCGCAAATGTAGTCTTACTTAAATCTTCCGTTACCGGTAAATCACCTTCTTTATATCCAAGAGAAGCAAATGCTCCTTGAAGATGAAGTGGTACTGGATAATATGTTCCACACGGAACACCGTTTTCTTTAAGCTTTTCCATTATTTCTGTAGCATTATTATGCTTAAGCGCATAAATATAGTAAGAATGATATGCATCTTTAGCTTCCGTAGGGGTAACACATTCAGTTTCAGCAAATGCAAGGTTAAACAAATCCGCGTTTTTTCTTCTTCCACCAATAAACTCATCAAGATGAGTTAACTTCTTACGAAGGATTGCCGCTTGAATAGCATCCAGTCTTGAGTTGTATCCAATCAAGTAGTTGTAATACTTACTCTCTCCGACAGGCAAGTTTGTAGGTAATTCTTCACCTCTCAACGCATATTCTCGCTTTAGTGTCCATAAACCATCTTCACCCGATCCATGGACTTTTAAGGAACGGCATGCTCTTGCAACATCCTCATTATCTGTAAGAACCATCCCCCCATCTCCATCACAACCAAGATTCTTAGTAGGGAAAAAAGAGAAGCAAGATACATCTCCCAAAGTACCTTTACGAGACCCTTTGTATTCTGTTCCAGCTGACTGTGCGCAATCAGCAATCAGATAAAGCTTATGCTTTTTACAGATTTCTCTAATTGCATCCATATCACAGGAATTACCATAAAAATGAACCGGAAGAACTGCCTTTGTCTTCTCAGTAATCTCAGCTTCAATCAATTTTGGATTCATACAGTACGTATCTGGACAAACATCAATAAATACAGGCGTTGCTCCAACTGCGGCAATGCTTTCTGCAGTTGCAAAGAAAGTCCAAGAAACTGTTATAACCTCGTCACCCTTACCAATGCCAAGTGCTCGTAATGCCAATACAATTGCATCCGTTCCGTTTCCGCATGAAATGCCGAATTTAGATCCCTCATATGCTGCAAATTCTTCTTCAAAGGAAGAAACCTCTTCTCCACCAATATATCTACCTGAGCGAAGCACCCTAAGTGCTGCCTCCTCATATTCAGAAGCATAAGTTTCATGCTGTCGCTGTACATTCATAAGCTGAATTTTCATCTAATAAATCCTCCAAAGCAACTATTCTTTTAATCTCTTTTAAAAATATCTCTTGTGTAAACCTTATCTTGAACATCGTCAAGACAAGGGTCATATCTATTTGCAATAATCGCCATCGATTGATTTTTAAACTCATCCAAGCTATTGACAACTTTCGAGCCAAAAAATGTAGTTCCGTCTTCAAGCGTAGGCTCATAAATTATCACTGTTGCCCCTTTAGCCTTGATTCGTTTCATTACCCCTTGAACTGAAGACTGACGGAAATTGTCAGAGTTTGACTTCATAGTAAGTCTGAATACACCAATTACTAAATGCTGTTCTTTCGATGTATCATATTCGAAATCATCATCATAACCATAATATCCTGCTTTTGTTAGAACCTGATTTGCTATAAACTCTTTTCTTGTTCTGTTCGACTCAACAATTGCTTCAATAAGTTTTTCCGGAACATTCTGAAAATTTGCCAAAAGTTGCTTTGTATCCTTGGGTAAACAATATCCACCATATCCGAAACTAGGGTTATTGTAATGCGAACCAATCCTAGGATCCAAACACACACCACTAATTATCTCCCGTGTATTTAAACCTTTCGATTCAGCATATGTATCCAATTCATTGAAATAGGAAACACGAAGTGCCAGGTATGTATTAGCAAACAGCTTAACAGCCTCTGCTTCTGTAAACCCCATAAATAAAGTGTCTACATTTTCTTTTAGCGCGCCTTCTTGTAATAACCCTGCAAATTCCTTGGCTTTATCTCTACTTTCTTTATCACACGAAACGATGATACGTGACGGATAAAGGTTATCATACAACGCTTTCGACTCTCTTAAAAACTCAGGACTAAAGATTATGTTATTTGTACTATACTTTTCTCTAACTCTTACCGTAAAACCAACAGGAATCGTTGATTTAATTATCATCATTGCATTAGGATTGACCTTAATAACAAGATCAATAACAGCTTCCACAGCACTACAATCAAAATAATTTTGCTTTGCATCATAATTGGTCGGCGTCGCAATTATAACAAATTCTGCATCTCTGTAAGCAGCCTCTCCATCTGTAGTTGCTAACAAATTTAATTCTTTTTCTATCAAGTATCTTTCAATGTATTCGTCTTTAATTGGACTGATTCTCTTGTTGATTTTATCTACCTTCTCTTGCACAATATCTACAGCCATTACCTCATTATTTTGAGCTAATAATACAGCCAGTGATAACCCAACATATCCAGTTCCCGCAACAGTTATTTTTTTGTTCATCTGATCTACTCCTTTATTACACCATGTCAACATCTGAATGTAAATTATTTATTCATAACAAGCCTTCATAACTGCTACTACTTCCTCTTGTTGCTCTGGTGTCATCTTGTTATCGCTTGGCAGACATAAACCTCTGTGAAATATATCCATACCAACATCAAACGGATTTCCATATGTATCGATAACTCCACCACTGATATAAGCATTGGTCTTAGCCCTACCAGTGCCCTCTCTTCCGATAAAACCATTCATTCTGTAAATTGGCTGCATATGCATAGGTTTCCAAATAGAACAGCGCTCTGGATTATTTTAGAATCATAACTTCAAGTATCTCTGTTGGACAACTCTTACCACGTTCAGGAGTATAAATCACTTCCTGCCCTCCCTTACCTGCTTACGCATTGCTTCAGGACATATAATCATGCAGCCAATTCAGAAATTTGGTTCACTTTTTTCTGAATCGTATGGATTCATTTCTATCGTAAGTCCTTTTAGCCCTTCCTTGTATCCTTCATAGATAGCTTTCTTCTGCGTGATATACTTATCTAAATAATCAATCGCACTCCGACAACACCGGCAATTACGCTTGACATTCTATAGTTGGATCCAAGTTCTTCATGTTAGTGTCAATCAGTATTTTCTCTTGTCTAAGCAGAGACCAACTGTGAACTTGTTTGCCACTTTCAAATCATCTATCAGTGACCTTCCACCTACTGATCAGTTAATGATTTTGTTACCATTCAAGCTGATACAGTTATATACTCCAAATGTACCTGTCTGAATTCCTTTGTATATAGTTCCCAAACACTCTCTGTTGCCCCTTCTGCAATTGCGGCTTGCATGCCATCAATCACACAGACGATAGATGCATTACATTGCTCTTTTCAACAATATGGTATGCTTTGTAAGTAAGTGTTATAGTTGATTTTCTTTATTCTTACTCAGGACAATCTACAACTACCATCACAAGATTTCACGCTTTGATTGTCTGTTTAAGTTCTTTAAATTTTTCTTGTTTTTATCTATCTAACAATCTATAATTTGGCTACACTTTTTACATGACAAAACGACTTTTAGCATTTATTTAAGCCAAACGTCTCCCCTCTATTGTATCATTGCTATGAAATCATCAGGAAACCGGTTGCAACCCTTAAAGAAATATATGGGACTAACCTCACGAAGCCCTTTGTTTTCTAGGCTTTTTGTGGTTTTTCTTATTATATCGTTGCCCTCCAACGATGTAGCCCGAAGTGCCTTCCCGAACTTCGTCAACCGGACTTCATCCGGCAACAATACTCCATTCTCATCCCTTGCATCCGTCATAGTCCGGAACTGATACATACTGAAAATTTTCTCGTTTTTGCCCGGTCGTTGTTGTTTAAACAGCACCGGAGATCCTAGTTTTACACGAACCAGAATTGCTAGAATTATGTACAACCACCAGAATAATGTCAAAACAGCCAATGAACACACAATGTCTACCAATCGTTTTACATATTTTCATAAAATCCCTATGTTGCATCGTAAACTCCTACCTATGCAAAACATTCTCTAATTACTTTTATAATTCGATCCTGCTGCTCCGCTGTCATTTTATTGTCACTAGGCAGACACAATCCGCGATGGAAGATATCCATTCCCACATCAAGCGACTTTCCGTCTTTTCCAAGCGATCCCCCACTGATGTACGCATTGGTTTTCGCTCTCCCGTTACCTTCTCTTGTAACAAATGCATTCATGCGATAAATCGGCTGCATGTGCATCGGTTTCCAGATTGGGCGTCCTTCCGCATTGATACTTGCGATCGCATCCAGAATTTCTGTCGGACAGCTCTTTCCTGCCTCACCGATATAGAGTGCTTCTAGTCCGCCGCGGACTTGCTTACACATAGCCCTTGGCTCGATGATCATACAGCTTAACCAGAAATTCGGTTCGCTGTTGGTCGCATCATATGGATTCATATGTACCGGAAGTCCCTGTAATCCCTTCTTATATCGCTCATAGATTGCTTTCTTCTGCGCAATATGTTCTTCCAGATAAGGGAACTGACCTCTCACCACGCCTGCGATCACATTGCTCATGCGGTAATTGTATCCCAGTTCCTCATGTTGATACCACGGAGCATTTTCTCTGGACTGCGTCGACCATTTCCGTACTTTCTTTGCTGCTTCTTCATCATCGGTAAGAAGCATTCCGCCGGCTGATCCGGTTATAATCTTATTTCCATTAAATGAGATTGCGTTAAAATCACCAAATTGTCCCGTCTGCTTTCCTTTATAAGTCGCACCAAGTGATTCTGCTGCATCCTCAATCAAAATCGCATTGTGTTGTTCACACACATTTCGGATTTCATCCACTTTTCCCGGTGTACCGTATAGATGTGCTGTAACAACCACTTTCACTTCCGGATAAAGTACAAATGCTTTTTCCAGTGCTACCGGATCCATATTCCAGGTATCGTATTCTGTATCGATAAATACCGGAACTCCACCTTCATAGACAACCGGATTCACTGTTGCATCAAACGTCATATCGGAACAGAATACTTTATCTCCCGGTTTTACCCCTGCCAGTTTCACTGCCATATGAAGTGCTGCGGTTCCTGCTGACAGGGCGACTGCATATTTACATCCTACCTTTTCACTGGCTAATCGCTCCACTTCATTGATATTTGCACCAACCGTTGACATCCAGTTGGTTTCATAGGCTTCTTTTATGTATTCCAGTTCCGGTCCATGCATGGTGGGGGAACTGAGCCATACTTTATTTTCAAATGCTTCTCTTTCTTTTGTGAAGTCAAACATTTGTTTTCCTCTTTTCTAACTGTATTGAACACTTCATCTCATAAACTAGTTTATTATATCATATATATACATATTTTTCAAAAATATCTTCTCCACTGACATCAATAAATTGTATAAATCGCATCTCTCTATGATTTTCCCAATCACACACATATCCATCCATAATTCCAAAGTCACGGCAATTCTCCTGTGCCAGAATTACAAGCATAGGACTAGATGTTCCATATAACATAACCTCTGCCACAAGCCTGTCCTCTGTCCATGTAATGATTACTGTATGTCTCCAGATGCCAAATCCTTTTTCATTCCCTAAACGTTCCAGTACTTCCGTGTGCTTTTTATCTCTCTCTTGAAAGAATAACTACATGATCAATCTCTTTTCCTGTTAATATAGCCTCACGTATAGGATCAAATTTCGCTTGTATAACGTAGTCTCTGCCTTCAGCTTTTCCTCATCGATTTCCGGTATATTCAGACCACAGTGTGATTTTTTCATCTTTTTTCATAATGATACAGTTTCCTTCCTTTGTTATGAAAAAAGTGTATCAGAAAAATATGGGTGCTAACAGATACGGATGATTACGTACTTACATAAAATCAACAAAATTTCGATATTAGGCTTAATTATAACAAAAATCTCCTGTAAAGTCAGCAAAACAAAAACTTACAAGCTTTACTTGATAAACTCTTTTATTATTTTATACTTTTATTGTTTTGTTTTTTATTATCATCGTTACTCTGAATCTGTTCCTCAATTTCAAGATATTGTTTTGTCACCTCCTCATATTTTTTATATAATTCATCATATCTTTCAAAACTTTTATAATACGAATTTATTGTAAGAGTAACGGATGTAATGACAACTGTCACTATCCCCACAATTCCCGCAATATTTATAATATTACTCCACTTTTTTGCATTTTCTGATGCAATTTCCATTTTAGATATAGTTTCTTGTGCTTCTGTAATTGCCTTATGACTTTCCATCATTGTGTTCGGGATAGAACTTATAACTGAATTTAATCTATCCTTTTTTAATGCCTTGGCAACATACTCATCCACTTGTCTATCGTTTTGTATTTTATTTACAGTATATACATTTGAATGTCCAACATTAACCATATTTTTTTCCCATAACTTATTTTTACTCATTTTTGTAAATTCCATGGTAATTAATCCATCCCCTTTAAAAAAACGATAAGTATTTCCTGTCAAATTATGTAATGGAATTGAAAGTTTTCCACAGAATCCCGGGTCTACAAGTGGTCCGGTTCCCAATAAGAGCCCTTTATATATATGTGTGATTTTCAAATTAAATCGCAAAGCAATATAATATGGTATTCTAAATTCCGGTTCCATCGTAACAAACGCGATTGAATTTGGAGATAAATCAAAGCTATCGCCCTCACGCAATAAATTTTTTTCCTTTTTTTCACCCTTTTCATCCCAATAAACCACTTTTCCCTTTATCGCAACATCATATGATGCCCCTTTTAAATTTTCGGGATAAAACGGAGATACCATTGCAACCTTCTCAATATATGCTTGTATATCAGCAGAATTAAGTAAAGCAGGATCTATATTTGGGTACGGATCTATTTGTTTCCATTTATTATACCTTCTCTCTTCTTTACTCATATTAAAAATTCCTCCATAAACTTATATAAATATTGCATAAATAAATTTAATACTTACTTCTTTGCCATATCATATTTTCCTTATGAATCCCACTCCCAAAATATTGTGTCCTATCTATTATGATTCAATTTATAACTATAAATGAGCAAGTTCGTGATTTTGCATAAAAGAAAGACACCCAATTCCGTATGTTGTATAATGAAAGTGCCTAACAAACATTTACAATATTTACGAAAACAAATGCCTCTCTCAAATACTATATCATTCTTCATTCATATACATCCAGCTTAAGAGATCAAACTTATGCAAATTTTATCCGAATCAAATGATAAACCATCTTAATGAGTATTCAGAAGCACTTACAATGCCAGACAGCCAGTTCTCTGCATTGTGGACGATAACCGATAACTTCAAAGACAAAACCCTCGTCACAGGCTCTCCATCCAATTAAAGATGCATATTTTCATCAATCCCCTTTAAAGAGAAAACAGGATTATGGTCATCAGGCAGTTTCTATTATGCTTTCCTGTAACAGTATCGTTCTGAATTATGCTTTTGTTCTGTACAATAAATCATTTTCAAAGATTAACATTGTACAGAACATCTCAAAGGAACTACCCATTCCACTGGTAATATTCTATTTTCCTTGTGACTGCTAGTATGTTTTCTGAAAAAATAATCAATATCTTTGCCAGAAAAGGAGTTCATAGCATAGGTACTTTAAAAACAACCCGGATGCTTTAACCATTTGGAAACTGAAATCACTGCGTGCCATTTTCAGCACAGATGTATCCTTATTCAACAGTGAGATTCTGTCTTATTCCGTATGCCAGTACCCAATCGAATATTTCCGCCAGTGTAAAGATACGTTGGCACTGGTCACTTACCAAATACGTTCTGCCCAGGGAATCCAAAAGTACTGGTTGCTGATGTCACTGGCACATTATATATATGTGACAGAAACAGTTGAAACTTGTCCTTTCAAAGCTGATATCACCAAATTCGTGACATTATCCAATTAGAAAAGCATCACTATCGCTTACAATATTCATGAGAAAGTAATGATTTTGATTCATTTATAAAATTAGCAGTACAATTTTTCAAATTTGTTTATTTATAGTTCTAAATATATTTGACATTATTAGTTCAACTTTCGACTAGTATATTATAACATTACAATATCCTACTCAAAATTTTCTTAACAAGCCAAACATCACATAAACATATAGTTCGCAGTTGTATCAAACATTTTCTTTAATCACACTGCTTCTTTATCATTTCAAGAACAAACTCTTTATCATTTTTTATAAAATTATATTTATCCGACTCAATAATAAGAATATGATCTTGCCTAAATATATGCCTTTCGATTACGTCAATGTTATTCTGTAAATATTCTCTAGAAATACCTTGTTCCATTTTTCTATTTCGATCTTTTATCCTCTGTAATAAACAGTCAACATTACATTTTAAATAAATAATTAAATCTGCTCGTGAAATTTTTTCAGTCAAATAATTATATATTTTTTCAAACAACACCATCTCTTCGGCATTTAAGTTATTAGCAGCATAGCAATAGTCTTGAAATAATGAATAATCACAAACTGTTCTTTTTTGTTTTTTCTTACATTTTATCCAATTATAATGAAGTAAAACAAACACCATTTCTGTCTCAAAAGTATTATCCCCCTCACCCTCCATATAAAACTTACTCAAAAATGGATTATCTTCAAATCGTTCATATATTACTCCATATCCATCTTCCTCCAAAATCCTCGCTAATGAAGTTTTCCCTGCCGCAATTCCCCCACAAATTTCTATCCGTTTATTCATTTGCTACCCCTTTCATTTCTCTAATCTCATTTATCATACATCAATACAACAACGTAAATTTTACTTATATTCCGTTTTTCTATTCTCCTACTCCTTCATTATCGTTCTAACCAAACCTAGTCGAAAAATTATAGAACCTCCATACTTTAAATTCATAAACCAGTCTTATTACAATTAGCATATTGATAATTACATTGTTATATACGGAATTCATTCAGGTCATCTGAATCGAAGGAATAAAAGGCCATCTTTGTGCATGAAATTAAATTCCTGCTTACAGATATAACTCTCCTTTATCAACTGTAGGTGAAATCACTGTCATCTCACCATTCCCATAATAATCAATTTTTCTTCCAATCTCCTCCTCAATCTCTTCAACAAATAACTTCTGATTCTTTGTCAATTGCGGGATATTTTTATTACTATAATCTAAATAATCTAAATGATTGAGTACTATAATATCTGGTCTGTTTGCTATTATTGCCTCTTTTACAATCTCAGCATCAAAACGGGCTACGCGTCGTATTTTTTGTGTCACTGTTGTTTTTTCTTCAAAATATTTTTCAGAACCAGATTCTTTAGAAACTGTTTGCCAATCGATTTCTTTCTCTAACGGACCTGAATTTCCTGACACTCTGATAGGAAACGCACGAATAGTCATTACAATATGTTCTACATCAAAAGGACTTATACCCGTTTCTGCCAAAAAAAATGCCGCTGTAGTGTCCCTACTAGTCGCATAAGGATAATCCTTTGCATGATAATTAGAAAGACCATAGCCTTGTGTTCCCTCTATTATAACGTGCACACCATCCGCTAATAATCGACGCATATAAATCTTTGTATCAGCTAAAAACGGTTTTAATGCCTCCACATCTTTTGCCATCAAAATAGGATTACTCTTATTTCGGCGAATTCTCTCAATAACAGCAACTCCAGTGCCACTTAAGGTAGAGCCTATCGTCTCTCTTAATATCATTGACTGTTCTTCACTTTTATATTCATCTTTTATAATCACAGCATTTGGATCTATCTTTAATTTTTCTGGCATAATTCCAGCCACTTGAATTTCCTTTAATAAAATTGGCACATCAATATATGATCCTGAAGGCAAAATAGATACAACATCATCCACCAAACATGCTGTTGGTAACATCCTGAATGCAAACACTTTTCCATCTTCATCATATACTGTGTGTCCAGAATTACTCCCTCCCACTCTTACCGCTGCTTTTGCTTTCATTTTTTTTGCCCAAAGATAAGCAACCTTTCCTTTTCCCTCTGAACCATATTGTCCACCGATTATAATTGAAACTGCCATACTAAATATTACCTCTACTTTCTTGTTTTATAACATCATCTACTTGTGATCGTAAATCTTTAAACCCTTTATTATTATCAATTCTATAATTTGATTTAAATTGTAGCAACGCAATATCTCTTTCGGATATATGATTATTTATAATTTCAAACTGTTCTGGCGAAATATTATCAAAATGTGATTTATTATATCTTTTATAACGATTTACATATCTACATTCTAAATAAAGAAATACAAAATCATTACCAAAATGCTTTTGTAATTCTTCATAATCCTCCATATGTCGTAATCCATCTATAACATAACTCGTCTGTGGCTCCATATTTTTCATCATATATCTCGTAAGGTTTCGTTGTCTCTCTTCACTATTTGCTATTTCAGCCCCTATTTCTTGCAAAGACTCTTTATCGGTCACGTGATACATCTGTTCAATTACCTCGCTATATCTAAAATATCTCATTCCATATTTAAATTGAAGATATGCGGCCACCGTTGTCTTTCCTGCCCCCGTCTCTCCTCCTAGTCCAATAATCATCCTTTTATTTAAAAGTTCTTCTTGTATACGCGGGACAATTAAATAATCCTCTTTTTCATTTCCCAATCCAACATATTGCTCATTTAAATAAAAATATCCCACCAAAGCTGATGTTACCGCATCCACTTCATCATGTGATATCTCCGGATTATCAATCAAATCCCCTGTAATTCCAAAGCTCATCAACCCTTGTTTAAGATGAATAAACTGTTCCACCGTCTTTCCCTTTCTAGGTATCATTAAAACATCCTGTGCAACTCCCGGATAGCTTTCAATTACCGTATACCCCATATCTCGTAGTATTTTGGCCAATCTCATTCCTCTTGTAGTAAGATTTACCATTGAATCAATTAAACATGGATACACTGTAATTCCAAAATGGCGAAGCATACGTTCACTTTTTCTCATAATTCCATACTTGCTGCATTCGCAATCCTTTTTAGTGCAACATCTCCCTTCCGGATAAGCTAAAGGAGAATCAATAGATACTATATCCGGTTCGTATTTTTTAACTAATTCTAGTAATTCCTTATCAGTCTTAATTCTCCTACATTGAACTCTATTTGCCACCATATAGGCCCAACCACTCTCTTTTTCCTCGCTTCCTGTCAAATCAATTCCTATAACCTTCTTATCTCCTTTTATAATACTACCATTATTACCAAAATAATACTTAAAATCTTTTTTGTTTTGTGGAATATTTATTTCTGTTTCACAAAATGCCATCCTCCGTTTATTTTTAAAAACTTCTATAAGTTTTTCATAGGAGTATGTGTTTAATACCATCTCCTTTAATGGATTGATTTTATTAACAATTGCAATTCCATATTTAATATTACACAAATGTGCAAGAGAATGAGCATCTGTACCCAATGATATTTTCACCCCCCTCTCTATAGCCATTCTTGCATTTTTTTCGCTCAAATCCAAACGTTCCGGAAAACAATTCACCTCCAATGAAACATTATTCTTTTTGCATAAATTGATAATACTATGTATATCAATTTGATATGGTTCTCTCTCACAAAACAAAACACCTGGTCTCCCTAATAAACGTCCAGTAGGATGTGCCAATATGTTTACAAAAGGATTTGACAGTGCTTTTTCTAATCGATTATATAAATCTAAAGGGGCTTGATTTAAATGACTATGGATTGCTGCAATAACAAAATCAAATTGAGATAATACCTCATTACTATAGTCCAAAGTTCCATCTGATAAAATATCAACTTCTATCCCCGCTAAAAGTTTCAATTTATGGCATTTATTAAACTCTCTAATTTTTTGAATTTGACTTAACGCTTGACTTTCAGATAATCCGTGGGCTACATGCATTGAAAAAGAATGATCTGTTACTGCTAAATATTCATATTTTCTTTTTTCAGCAGCCTGTGCCATCTGTTCAATAGAATGTATACCATCTGTCCACAAACTATGTGAATGTAAATCTCCCTTAATTTCCATTTCAAAACCATTTTGGTTATTACAATATTCATCACAACTTTCACAATACTTTAGTACAAACGGGATACCAAATTTCGTTTTTCCTGTAATTTCTTTAAATTTTTTACTATGTATATCTGAAAACCTAGAGTAAGATTTAAAACATTTTACTAAATATTCCCACTGTCCTGCATAACTAAAATATATTTCAATACAATTTATTTTTTCACAAGCTGAAGCAACTTGTCCCCCACTTTCAACACTTTTCATTTGTTTAAATTGTTTTAAAAATTTTATAATCTCATTGCTTAAGCACTCTCCATATGCCAATAAATATTTGCCTTGATTTCTGCGATACTCTTCTAAAAAACATAATATTTTTTTAATCTCACCAAGTGTCAAATTTTCCTCTATTTCTTTCATTTTTTCTTTATCCAGCAAACAATTCACAGTTTTTACCGACATTTTTATTAATTTTTTTAATAAAACATCTGGTATACCATTGCTTAATAACAATGAGTAATCTTTTATCTCAAATCTTTTTTCATATTCATTTAACTCTGATAATCCCCCTGTTTCAATGATTTCAATAATACATTTTTCAATTTTTTTCCCAACAAACGGTATTTCTCTCAATGATTGCTTATTATACATGCTTTCAACATAATTATCATATGCATCTAACGCCATAGCTGCCGAATAATATGCTTTTGCTCTATATTGACTATCTAAAAAAATATTTTGAATTTTTGCCATCTTATATAAATAAAAAGCTATTTCAAAATCATACATGTCATATCTCCTCATCATTCTTACATTCTGTTCTATGTGTAAATCAAACTCATTTTCATTATTCAATTTTCGCATCAAATACCTATTTCTAAATCAATTCAAATGCTTTTCTAAAAGACGCCAAATAAATAAAACAAATATTATTTAAATTCGCTTATCTGATTAAATAAAATACTTTTCGAAGTAAACAAGCCATTGCCATTTTATACCTTTTGAAAACATCCTAAATTTTCCCATTTCTGAGACTTATGTAAGTATATCACATATATACATTTTTTGTATAGTTATCTGTAATTCTCTTCTTCTCCACATTTATATAGTTAGACACCTAAATTTTTCTCCACCTGATACGAAGGCACTAACCGTTTCACCACCAGCTTCATCTGTGGATCATCTTCATATGCCGTCTTCTTCAGATCTTTCAAATGTTCAAAAAACTCTTCCCTGTCAAATTCAATCGGTTTTCCGATAAAAATCAGATCATTCTCCGTTTTCTGAAGTCCTTCCTCTTCTTTCAGACACTCTTCAAACATCTTTTCACCCGGTCGAAGCCCTGTATACACAATCGGGATATCCACATCCGGTTCAAATCCGGATAACTTGATCAGATTTCTTGCCATATCATCAATCTTTACCGGCTCTCCCATATCCAGCACAAAGATTTCTCCGCCCTTTGCGTAAGCACCTGCTTGTAAGACAAGCGATACTGCTTCGGGAATCGTCATAAAATAACGAATGATATTTTTGTCGGTAACGGTAACCGGTCCGCCCTCTGCGATCTGCTTTTTGAAAAGAGGAATCACACTTCCGTTGCTTCCCAGTACATTTCCGAAGCGAACCGCTACATAATTGGTTTTCGGGAAACGATGCTGCATTCCCTGAATAATCATCTCACAGATACGTTTGGATGCTCCCATGATATTGGTCGGATTTACGGCTTTATCCGTAGAAATCAATACCATGCGCTCCGTTCCGTTTCTTCCTGCTGCCATAGCCACATTATAAGTACCGAATACATTGTTTTTAATTGCCTCATTCGGACTGTCCTCCATGAGTGGCACATGCTTATGTGCAGCTGCATGAAAAACAATCGGGGATGCCAGGGAGGATTTCTGGCTGAAACAGTATGAAGATCACGATTTTCGCAATCCGGGCGGGGAATCGTTAAATCAAGTGAAGGTGCGGATGAAAACCGCGATCGATTCTATCGTCGGACAGATGGAAGAAGGAGAAACAGCACTCGTGGTTTCTCATGCGACGGCGATCTGTGCATATTTGCTTTCTTACTGTGAAATTGAAGTGAAAGATGCGGAAAACAAAGTAAGAAAAATATCCTTCCAT
>OMGH01000610.1_pt1 | contig 29173 bp, 27 predicted proteins | sample 1645841 | NCBI WGS metagenome assembly OMGH01 (sample SAMN00849584, study PRJEB25192) | human gut metagenome
AGGCGCCTTCAGCGCCCGATCCTATGCAATCTTTTGGTTCTTAATGCCTTCTCTTAATCTATAACTGTCTCCTTGTATGACCACCGGCGTGCAATGATGAAGAAGGCGATCAAGGATTGCAGTAGCAGCAGTTGGATCGCCGAAGACCAGTCCCCATTCGCTCGGAGGCCGGTTACTTGTGACGATAGTGCTTCGACTTTCGTATCTCTTGCTAATGAGCTGGAAGAGCAGAGCCGCGCTATCGGCGTCGAACGGAAGGTAGCCGAGCTCATCAATGATCAACAGTTTAAATTTTTGAAGTTGATTGATTTTATGAACGAGAGTTCCGTCTTGTTTTGCCCTACTTAAGAGCGCAATTAGGTTTGCTGCCGTGAAGAAGCGAACAGAATAGCCTAGTTCAATGGCTTTCCTTCCTAGCCCAATTGCCAGGTGTGTTTTACCAACCCCCGGAGGGCCAACAAAGATTATGTTTTCCGCTGTTTCAAGCCATTCCATCTTACTTAGTTCTCTTACTAGACCAGGCTCTAGAGCCGGCTGAGCATTGATATCGAAGTTCTCAAGAGAACACAGCCTAGGGAAGTGCGCCCCCATAGTTGTAAGCTTGATGCGATTTATTTCGCGCTGTTCAATTTCCTTGTTAAATAAAAACATCAGCAACTCTCGTGGAGAAAGCCGTCGCTCGGTAGCCATATTCATTAACTCAGACATGTTGTCGCGAAGCATGCAAAGACGAAGTCTTTCGGCCATATCCTTTAACTGTTTGTCTGTTTCTCGCATGATTTCCGTCATTGCTGCACCTTCGTGTATCCGATAGCGGAGTCATATGCTGACAGGGGACGCTGCAAGGGATTCGTTTGGTAATCCTTATTCGCTTGCTGCAGCTGAAGCAGTCTGGCCGCCCTGATCTGCTCTGCGGTATCACCGACTTTTTGTTCAATCGGCTTGTATACTTGTTGCGCTCGATCCCGCGTTTGAGGAGGAAGCCCAGGCGCTGTGATTGTGATGCACTTATCGCTTATTTGGACTTGGACCTCCTTCGAGGCGAAGCTCATATCCAGCGAGTAGAGCTCCCCATCAACGCGGACGAGCCCGTCAGCAGAGACCTTCCTTTGTTCGAACCGAATGCCGGCGATTCTAGGCAACTGTATTGGACGCAAATGAGCCTTTTCGACCAAGAATCGCAATTTTGGAGTGTTGAACTCGCTCGGGAAGCCGTCCAATTTTCTTTCATCAGAGATTGTCCTGCACCAGTACTCGATCCAAACGTTAATTTCCTTTATGGAGTTAAACTTTTTACCAGGTAGCGCATTGTTTTTTAAATATTTAACGCCACTTTCTACTTTTCCTTTAGATCTGGGATGACGGATACGAGTTCTGACAGCATGCAATCCATAGTAATCGATGAAGTGCTGATATCCCTGATTAAATGTCGTAATGTTTTCTTTATGATCAATCCTAAGCAAGCTTCTGTCGTTGTCGGACACAAGAGTGATCGGAAGCCCCCCAAAGTAATGAAACGCTGATTCAATGCCATCTAGCCATGAAGCTTCCTTTTTGTTTAGATAAGCCTTCGCAAATATCCTTCTGGAATAGCCAAGCTTAGAAACAAAAAAATAAATCCGGGTGCGCTTGCCGCCAAGAATTAAATCCTTCTCGCCATAGTCGATTTGCATTTGATCTCCAGGTTGAGTCTCAAATCTAATGGCTCTATTCCTTTGAGCTGTTTCGTTTTTAAGTGCTTTTCTAAACGGCTGGCAAAATCGTTCCAGCATCCTCAAACCAATATCAAACTTAAACCGTTCTTTGATTGTTCTTTGGAGCGGAATACAGAAACCCTCGTGCTCGTAGTACATCTGCTTGATTTGCTCGTAATGCTTTTGTAAAAACATCTGATTTGGCGACTTCTTACGGTTTTTGACATACGAACCATTAAGACACCGCTTGATAGTGTTTCTGGAAACAGAGAAATCCCGAGCTAGTTCGCGGATTCCTTTTCCTTCTTTCTCATGAAGCCGTTTAATGACCGCTCTCGTGCTCTCATCTAGCACTTTCTTTGGACCTCTTTCGAATAAATCATTAGAGGTCTTGGGTTCTACTTCAACTGACATTCTTTGGATCCTTTACCCGTTCGAAGAGGGTATTGGTGGGTCCAAAATATTGTCGTTAGGCGGCTATTCTATGCTGTCGCGTAACAGTTCTGGACCGTCATTTTCGGAGCCGAGGCCTTTACAAGAAGATCCTCGTAATCGGGCAAGAAGACGTTTTGACGAAACCAGCTGCGCGGCCGGAGTATTTCTTCGATGTCTTGCTCGGATAATGTCCGTAAATTTTCTGCAGTGAGATTGTTTTGCTTGGCTTTCTTGAGCCACTCATTGATCGTGGACGTGGGTGCAAGAAGCTTCTTCGAGATGGCAGAAGTCGTAACTCCTGCCTCCTTGAGGCGTATTGCCTCAATGACTGTTTCAGTTTTGTATTTCATAAAATTTCCTTTAAAAACTGTCAGTTGACAGCAAATAAAGGATAGTTCACCCACGGAACTTTAAGAAGAAACAACGGAAGTCTTAGAAACGGAGCCAGGCGGCGGAGCCATTCTCAAACTTTTAACTTTGAGAAGAGTTAACGGCATTTTGAAATAAAACGGCGACGTTTTGAGATTTAACGACGGTCGTAAGATAAAGATTGACGTAACTCATAGAAAAAACAACAAAAATCTGAAATTCGTCAGCGGAAATTCTAGAGTCAGTCAAAGATACGAGGCCAAATGAAAAATCGTAGAAAAGCTGTCCAACCTTTTGAGATCAAAAAGCGGAAGATTGATATTTTCAGAAATTATGAAGCCTACGGTTTTGAGAAAAACCAACGGAAATTTGAGAATTTTTCTACATTAATTTCAAAAAAATCCAATCTTACTCATTTAAGGGTTTATTCAAATCTGTACAGTTGGACAAATAGAATATATTGCTAATTGTATCGTCACAGAACTCTTAATAGTTATTACATAATTATTGAAGGGGAATCTGAACTAGCGTAAGCTCAAAAAAATGGCAAAAGAGGCGCTTGGATCGTAAAGTTAGATGGTCCCTCGAAATAAAACTCTAATCCAAGAGACCAAAAAATCATTGCATGTTTCCCGAAACTGAAATTGTTGTTAAGCTCCTTTCACCTGACAGAGTTTTAGGTTGCTCTATTCGCACAATCGAAATGTGGGAAGTTAAGACAAAAAAGAAGTAAATCTTTTGTAACTATAAGAGTTTTCGATTAAGTTTGAAAATTTATATACTATAGATGAAATTACCAATACTAGACAAATTGAAATAATTATCGAAAGCGTTGGTATTTTTAAATAATTATAAATAAGAGATAGTAACGGCAATCCCACAATTACATGTAATAAATAAAATGGCAGAAAAAGTTTAGCCAAAGAAGAAACAAGTGGATAAAATATTAACAACCATTTTTTCTTATATGTATCTAATAATTTGAAAAAGACTACTATAACAAAAGAGAAAAGATAGGTAGACAAGTTTGAATATGTATCAAATGAGTTATTTAAATAGTCTCTCAATTTAAACAAACCTAACATTAGACTGAAGATCAGCAGACTTAATATCAATTTCGAGAGATTAAATTTTAGTTGTTCAGTGAGTCTTGCAAAGGAACCAGTTAAGATAATTCCACAAAAAGGGGCATAATAAGCAAATTTATTAGTAAATTGATTTGGCCAAGCAATTTTTGGCAATAACAACAGAAAATAAAGAAATAAAAAACAAATCAAAACACCTTTAACACTATACCGCGAAAATAAATAAGTAGAAATAAAAAAGAAAAATACAAGTACATTAAGGAACCAATTTACCCCGCCCCAGAACACTATTGGCGTATAGTTTTGTATGTGCAAAAAATCTAAGGAGGGAATAAAAACATTTAAAAAGGTAGCGGTAAAAACGAAATTTGAAAAAAAATGAAAAATTTAAGTTAATTTTAAAAAGAATAACTAGAACAAAGGAAGAAATAATTAGAGTAAAAAACACCGTTGGCCAAAAATTTAATAACCTATGGGTAAACAAGTTCAATTTTAGTACATTATCAACCTCCCCTACATTATACTTTTTTTGAGAGTCAGTACATAAAAATCCTGTTATAAAGAAAAACAAGACGACTCCAACCATACCTAACTGTATCTCAATTCCATTATACAAAAAAGATTCTAGCTTCCATAAACTATGTTGGGTTTGTGGAATTATAGGAAGAGAATAAATTAAAGCGTCAGAAAACCTCTCACTTATATTTTCTGGCATTGATAAAACGTAGGGTACACTCGGTGCAAATGTTCCCACGGAAACGAAGTGTGCCCATGCAACAAAAAAAAGGGCGACCAATTTAATATAATCTAAATATAATTCTCTCTGAGATTTGTACATAATAAATGTTTTTAATTTACAAAAATATCTTTGCTTCCATCTTTAAGTTCGACGCCGCTTGAATACATAGAAATCAATTGTGTTTCTTCAAGGAACTTGAAAGAATGTAGAACGTTAGGTTGAATTTCAAAAAATTCTCCAGCCGAAATTGTGTGCTTTTCTTGAACTTCATTCTCTAAATCAGATAAGTCCAAATCAAACTTCCCAGAGATAACAAAAAATGCTTCACGGTTGAATTTATGAAAATGCCCACCACGTATATTATTTTTTTTTGCTGTTATATAGTTAACTTGTTTAAATCCATCCCTAACAAGTTGAATAAGAAGGCCTCGTTCATCCTCAAAAATAAAATTCGGCTCTAAAAATTTTATTAACATTTCAAACCTCATAGTTTATATTCAGTAACTTTAATAATTTTTTTATTTTCTTGTTGTCCAAAACAGTTATAAAGGGTCGCCTCGCTTCAAAAATTCCACTTTGTTCGCTCTGTTTTATTGGTAATATTAAATTTTTATTTAATGCCAATTTTTCTGCAATTTCGATCCCTACATCAAATTTCGATAAAGGCTTATCTGACGATATATTCAATACATCCGGTATGAAACTAATGTTTGAATTTTCTATTAATTGAATAAGAAACTTCGCGGCTTGATCAAAACTAATAGTTGACCTATAAGAATCTGAAAACAACTGGACTTCTTCCCCGTTTTCCAATGAAGCTACTATCTTATCGAAGAAATGTGGTTTACCCTCTACCAAACTAGGTCCAATTATAAATGGGTATCTAATAACCTTCCCTCCATGAGCCAAAACAATATCTTCAGCTAACGCTTTCTGTTTTCCATACAAATTCAAAGGATATCTCTTTGAGTTTTCATCAAACGGATGTTCAAAAGAGCCTTCTCCATAAACACTATCCGTGGAAGCATAAAAAAAACTTTTAAGTTCCGGAAGAGCATTTATGATCTTTGCCAAAGAAACAATATTTATTTCCCACGCCTGTTTATAGTTCTTTTCCACTTTATCGGGATGATGATAAGCTGCAAGGTAAATCACCTTAGCTTTTTTTTTATAATTTTTTAGTTTATCGGCAAGTATGGCAGGATCATTTTGAACGTTATAATTAAACCATTCCAACCTTTCATTCTCAAATTTTGGACGATTTGAGTTGTATGTTGCGATGACTTCGTCTTGGGTATGCAATAAAATATTCTTAATCAAATAACGACCTAAAAACCCACTTCCGCCAATTATTAAATACATCAGATTCCTCCAAAGTTAAAATTTTGCGCTCTCATGTAGTCTTCCGGAATCCCTATATCTATAAAATTTTCGCATTGGGTAAATGCCTTAACATTAAGCTCTTTGAGATTGCGCATCAACCATTCCTCAAAGGAGAAAATTTCTCTTTTTTCGTTGGTTAATATAGAACCTTTTAACAAATAGGTCCCAGCATTTATGTAGCCTTCTGAATCTTTGTTTTTTTCCAGAAACTTCAAAACATTAGTACCTTCTAGTTCTAGCCTTCCGTACCTGCCTGTATTTGCCAACCAAGTAGAGGCAATAGTTACGTCAGCGTTACTCTCCCTATGGAATTGCAACATCTTGGATAAATCAAAATCCAAATAAGTATCTCCATTAACAACAACGACATCCTCCTCTTCCAAACCAACTAACGCTTTTTTTAAGGCTCCTCCGGTTAATAGAGGAGTTTCTTCTTCAGAAAATTTTATAGGTAAGGATTTATTATTTTTGTAATGTTCAAGGATTATTTCTTTTTTATAACCAACTGAAATGATAAAGCCTTCAATCCCCCTATTTTTAAGATTGTTAATTAGGATATCCAAAAAGGGACTGCCCTGGACTAGAGCTAATGGTTTAGGTACGTCAGTTACAACGCTTTGGAGCCTTGTACCCTTTCCTCCCGCCAAAATGATACAAATCATTGGAAAAACTCTCTTTCGATTGCCATGCATAAATAGTGATATATTTTTATATGATGTTCCTGTATTTCATATGTTTCAGTTGCCGGAGCCTTTATACAAACATCTGATATGGCGGATAATTTACTGTCTCTAGAGCCAGTTAAACTTATCACTTTCATTCCAATGGCTTTTGCTGTCTTTGCTGCTAACACAACATTTCTAGAATTACCGGAGGTACTTATACATAACAGGCAATCTCCTCTCCTTCCTGTCGCAAAAACTTGCTGCGCATAAATATAATCGCCTCCAACGTCATTACTTATAGCGGATAAAAGCGAAGATTCCGAAGTTAGTGAATAAGCTTTTAGCCCATACGCAAGCTTGCTTGATAATAATTTATAGTCTTCATCCGTCAAATCAAACATTTTTTTGTCATCATCAACGAGAGTCCGTGGCAACAAAAAAGATTTTTGCAACTCTCCGACAATATGCTGAGAATCGGATGCGCTGCCTCCATTTCCACAAATTAATAAGGAGGAATCCTTCCTAAAAACCTCAATCAATAATCGCAAAGCATCGTTAACACTCTCGAGCTTGCTAGTATCCCACATCATATTATTAAAAAGAATTATTAGAGTTAGAGAAACCTCTTAGCTACCACTTTCAAAGAGGACCATAAAAATGGATATTTTTTTAAAATTACTATTTTCTTATAATGTTTATTATAAAACCTTCTTAACCGTGTCTCTTGTACAGGAAGAACCTTGCTAAAATTAAGTAAGCCAAAATAATCCCTTAATCTGAGGTCTCGTAAAGTCTCCGACTCATAACTAGTTTTTGGAACTTCAAGATTGACTTTCAAAGAAAAACCTTTTGATGAAGCTACTTTTTCACCTGCCTTTAAAACAAATGGCAAAGACAAGCAACGAGAAAGTTGAGAAATGGTTGAAAGGGTTTGCTTATCAATTAAGGTGGTTGAATGGACGAAAGCTCCCGATATTGATGTAAACTGACACTGCTCTATCCACTGTATTCCGATAAAAGAAGTAGCATCTGGAGTCTTACGACGCACTATTAAATCGGAAGAGCCAGAGAGTGCCTGGTTCTTCTGAATTCCTTTAATAATTGAAATAAAGTGATCTTCGTAAGCCTCTTCTCCAGGTATCAGGATCGAAAAATATTCTGAATCGCACTTCTCCAAATATGGTAATACTAAATCTCCATAACGAACATTAGGCTTGTTAATAGATCGAAATTCAAAAGAATCCGCTGGGATAGATTCTATAATTTCTGGCAATTCGAAATTACTTATTACAACATGTCTTATACCATTATGTTGATTGGCAAGAATTGATCTCCTGATAGTACCTACTTGTTTTTCTATGTCTAACTTTCTGTCCAGGATGTAGAAAATTGTTAAAGAAAAATCCAACTCGGGTTCTCTATGCTTTTTATTAGCCTCTTTTAAATAAGGCAACGAATCATAGAGCCTCGCCACGCTTACCTTGGTTGATAGATTTTTGTTAAAAATTTCCTGGGCTCTTAACGCAAGCTCACGAGCCTGATTTCTATTTTCTTTGATCCATTCAAGGTGCGATTTAATCTGAAGAAAACACTTTTCAGAATCAGAAGTATCAATATAGAGACAATTATTACCGATCAACTTTTTAACAGCTTGGTTATGGTCGGCAAGGATGATTGCACCAGCAGCCAATGCTTCAAAAAGTCTATTTGAAATTATTTCGTCCTGGATATGATTTTCAGAACTGATGACTAATGCAATTCCGCATTTAGCAATTTCCTTTATCATTGAGATCCCATCAAAAGGAATCTCTCCTTTATAATTCCTGTAACCTTCCCAAGGACGTATTCCGTGAAAAATCTCAGGCCCATATATGGAAATAAGGTTGTTTTCATCTAATTTTTTCAACAACTCATCAAATCTTCCCTTTTTTCCTGTCAACTTCTCCCAATTAATTCCACAATACATTAATTTGTATTCATCCTTAATTTGGGGTTGGAAGAGTGAACTAGCCGGAGAGGGGTAAAAAAAAGGAAACTCAGAATTTTGATAAGTTCCATTGAAACTCAACCTCTCCACTTGTCTAACAGTCTCCTCTGATCCGCTTTGGACAAAAGCGTCGTTTGTCATAAGAGTATCTGCAGATTTACGATACCCCCAATCATGATAAAATTTTATCGGGTTCCAGAGAGTTGCAATAGAAAATATATTCTCGGCTTTACCGGAGCAATAATGAATATGCAACACAAAATCATGAGTAGCTGAAGTGATTTTTTTTCTATTCGAGATGAGTCTGTAGCTCGTATCAACTACATCACAAGCATAACCAGCTTCAGCAGCTCCCTCAACGATTCTCTTAATGCATTCTTCCTCTGCGGAAACAGTATTTTCCCAATCTTTGACTACAGCAAAACGTTTCAACATAGAATTTTAGTTATTAAAGATAATGTGAGAACCTTGATTTTCAAATTTAAAGGGAATCTCAGTTAGTCCATTCAGAGCTTTTGTTACTGCCTTTCTTTTATCAGAAGGTACATAAAACAACAAAAAACCGCCTCCACCAGCCCCAAGTATTTTTCCACCTAAGGCGCCAGCATTTATTGCTTTTGAATAATAGTCATCTATTTGAGTCGAACTTACAGAATCTGATAACGACTTTTTTAAAAGCCAAGCTTCACCAAGAATCTCTCCGAAGGTATCATATTCTTCTTTTTTAAGATACTTAATTCCCTCCACAGTAAGATTTTTGAGTTGTATTAGGTTTTTTTCGACCTTCTCATTGTCTAGTTGGATAGTGCTCTGAATTTTTGCGCTACTTCTTTGGATCCCGGTGTAGAGCAATAAAAGATTATTTTCTAGAATGTTGATATTAGGCAGAACCAACCGTTCAACTTCATAACCACTTTGAGAGAACCTAATAATATTGAAGCCCCCAAACGAAGAACAAATTTGATCTTGAATCCCGCCAGCTTCGTTGCAAAGGACCCTTTCTAAATATATCGCCTTGTCAGCAACTTCTCTTCTTGAGAGAAAAATCCCACGTAGCGCATATAGAGAATTGATCAAGCCAACAGAGAAAGAACTACTAGTTCCCAATCCAGTACGCGCTGGTATATCTGCATCGTAGTCTATTCTAAGTCCACTGAGCTCTTCATTCTTAAGAGCCTCCCTAATTATGGGGTGCTGAATTGCGGACAGGTCATCATCCGTCCTCTCAACTTTCGAGTAAATAAATTCATTTTTAAAACCAAAACTTCCGTCGATTTTTCGTAGATATATATAACTATATTTATCGATAGAAGTAGCAATGCAACAGCCTCCGTGTTTCGAATAAAAGGATGGGAAATCCGTCCCTCCTCCTAAGAAGGAAACACGAAAAGGGGTTCTCGAAACAACCATAGAAACACCTGAAATTTTTATCGATTCAATGGAATTTTGCCCTTAGCTATCTCAGACCGCCAATGATCCAAGAGGTCTTTTAGCATTTTTGTTACGGGAATCTCTGGTTTCCATTCAATCGCAGATTTGATCTTCGTGTTGTCAAACATTTGATAATTAGCATCTATTGGTCTAAGTCTATCTGGATCAACCTGAATCTTTATGTCTTGTCTAGTACTAAGGCCCAACAAAAGCTCAATAATTTGATTGAGTTTGAAGGCTTCTTCACCAGCTATATTAAAGTAAGCGCCCGGCTGAATTGTTCCACTCTCCATCGCTATGAATAATTTAAAATACGCGCGTATCGCATCCCTCGCATCTTGATATGTTCGAGTGCTCTCAAGATTGCCAACATAAATTACAGGCTCCTGTAGTCCAGCTTCGATCAAAGCAATTTGTTTTGCAACGGTGCTTTCAAAAAAAACATCGCTTCTTCTTGGTCCCGAATGGGTACCCATCCTCGTTACAAAGGTTTTAATCCCAAACGCCTCTGCGTAATACCTTCCGAGGTAATCAGTAGCTATTTTGCTAAGACTATATGGACTCGAGGCATGGAAGGGGGTCTCCTCATTAAGATTCTTCCCTACTGTCGCTCTTCCGTATACCTCACTTGAGGAACATACGTGGACGATAGGATCGAAGGAATCATCCTTTTCCTTTAACTCCCTCACTGCTTCAAGAAGATTAGTTGTCCCAATTACATTAGTTTGCAAAGTCTCAATTGGGATATCAAAGGATGTCTTAGGATAAGACTGGGCTGCTAAATGTGTAATATAGTCGGGGTGGTGTTTTTCCAACATTCTTCTTAAAGAAGTTATGTCAGTAAGATCTGCATAAGCAATCTCGATCCTGTCTTTTTTATTTATTCTTTCAGCAAGGTGATACACATTATCCATAGGCTCTTGCCACCTCATCATGGCTACCACTTTAAAATTCGTGTTTTCCAGGATGAAATCTGCAAATTGTGAACCTACCTGGCCAGTAAATCCTGTTATTAAAAAAGTTTTCAAGGCGTCACCCATTTAATTAGTTCATACTTAGCCGAGCATTATATATCCTTTACTTCTGCGTTAGTTGTCAACATCTTCTATTTCAAAGCTCGTTATCATGTTTTAAGTTAGTTAGAAGAGTTAGGAGTGATCACTCAATTGCCGGTTTCAACCAGGAAGTTCTAAATGCACAAGTCCTTATATCATGCTTTTTCAGACCCTCTTATGAACGCCTTATAAGACTTAGGCTCATTTCCCTCTAGGGCATTTTGTTGCTCAAGTAACATTCAAAACACATCTCATGCAAAATTTTATAAATCCCAGCTAAAATTGTTGAATAGGTCTTAGGGAATGGGACTCATTTGTTTCTAGTTTTCAAATACAGAAATGTGCTTAACAAACAAACTTACCATCGCCCCTCCGATACTGTTCCGGTGGATGCAATTTTTATTTTCACAGCAGCCCAAGAGAGTTAACGTCAGGGCCAAGCTTCTTATTCGGACCGTCTATCAGCTTCTAAACTTGTCTTGTCCTAGTAAAAGGTGACTCTTAAAGAATCAAATAAATACAACATGGAAGACAAATTAGGTTATTGATTACACTATTCGGAACTCTTAATAACTCACGCACAAACTGTCTTTGAATACCAAGAAATAATGGAACATAGAATTCAACGGAGGAATGATTAAGAGAGAAATTTTATTTGCCAAGCAACTTTCTATCTTAAAACCAGAAACCATCCGTACAAGCCTCCAAAACACATTGAACTATCCTAGCTGGCTGATTCATCCAATTGTTTATGCGATGTATTTTCAGATGCTCGTCGAGCTACAAGGCGCTTTATAAGGAAAAGATATTAAGTATGAAGAGGCATTTAGGGGGTACTTGAGAAACAAAAAACAACTTCATTCGGTAGCATTATGTAAAATATTAAGCCAATGAGGCAGCGACAAAATCAAGAAGCTACCCTAGGAATATGTGCCCGAAGGAATATCAACAACGCGCCTTTTTTGAAAATCAATGCCCATGGTTCAAAATTTTGAATCCTTTATTTAGCAAGAATTGGACTATCATCACATTAGGCGAATGAAATTGATGGAATTAACTAAGCCCCCTTCTTAGGATTGAGTGGATTCATTTTCCTAAAAGTATAGCAACTAGCTTCCAAAATATTTAGGGCAAATATCACTGGGGGATCCGTCCATTTTGATATTTCCGTGTTCAAGCCAAATAACTCGATTACAACATTTCTCAATTAGTTGTCTAGAATGAGTGGCAATAACGAGAATATTAGAACGAGCAATAAGTTGGTTGAGTCTTGTTTCTGCTTTTTGTTGGAAACTTTGATCCCCAACTGATAACCATTCATCCATTAGTAGCACATCAGGTGTAATCATTGTTGAAACTGCAAAAGCCAATCTAAGATGCATGCCTGAAGAGTAAGTTCTCACAGGCATATTTATAAAATCTCCTAACTCCGTAAAAGCAATTAAATTTTCCATCTCTCTGTCCACAACATCTCTTGGAATACCAAGAAGTGCAGATCTCAGATAAATATTTTCGATACCTGTAGCCTCTCCATCAATACCCAGGGAGATGTCGATAAGAGAACCAACCTTACCGTCTACCCTCAAGCTTCCTGAAGAAGGAGAGTAGACACCACTAAGAACACGAAGTAAAGTACTTTTTCCTGCTCCGTTATGACCAACTAAGCCAACTCTTTCCCGATTGCTGATCGATAGAGATATATCATCTAATGATCGTATGATCGTGTTACCTTTTTCTGTCAACCCAATCCTACCGCCTGTAGCGACTCCCATGATTGTCTTTTTCAGAGAACGGCCTTGAGAGTTATAAATTGGTATATCAATAGTTACGTTTTTAAGTTCTATGCTACTCATTTTTATAGCCAATACGCAATCCGAGAACGGTATCTGTTAAATAGTGCAAGAGTTAAAATCCAACCAATTATGGCCGATATCACTGAAATTATCCAACTTAGATATGATGGAAGCTCTCCCATGAGAGGTGCTCGGACAATCTGGAGGAGATGATAGAAAAGATTGGGTTCAAGAATCATTAAACTTGTTCTTTCAGGAAGAAGCGACGGCAACCATATTATTGGCGTGATGTAAAAGAAAATTTGCAATACACTATTAACTATCTGTCCTAAGTCCCTGAACCTTGTGCATATAATCCCCAGTAACAATGACATCCATAACAGATTTACAACCAGTAAGAAAAAACCAGGGAGACATAAAAAAATATCCTTATTGACTCCTTTTTGCACTATAAGAAAAACAAAAGGAAGAATTATGATGTTATGAAAAAAAATTATCACGTTCCTACTGACCATGCGTAACACATGGGTAGTAATTGGTAAGGGAAGTTGTTTGATTACCGACTCTGCGGAAACAAAAACGGTTGTTGAATCTATCAAACAACTTGAAACGAAACCCCAAAGAATGAGTCCAGAAGTAAGAAAAGGAAGGAAGTCTTTCATTGGTGTCTTGAATAGACCTCCGAATATTCCGCCTATGCAAGTAATCATGACGGCAGTAGAAATCGTAATCCAAAAAGGGCCTAGGGAAGAACGTCTATATTTTTGACGGATGTCCGAGTAGGCCAGATAAAGTGATAAATAAAAATTCTTAAAAGCACTAAAAACATCTTTAGTGCCCGAAGCTTCTGGATGTAGCATGGGGTAAAGTTGTTAAGAAAAAGTAGTCGATCTATTTAAAGTGACGTATCCAAATATCACGAGCGAAATTATACGCAAATAAAGGTATTCTTTTCTTTATTTCATTCTTTAACCAATACTTAATAGAACCAAAATTATGTTTGTAATTTTTCTTTAACTCGTAGACTCTTATAGTATTAAGACCAGAAAATTTGTCTTCTAAGGTGAGATTTTTTAAGTATTTGTCGGGTAAGAAATTTGCTTCTAAGAGCGCAATCCAAATGTCAATACCCATTGTATTTTGTAACTCAAATTTATTTTTTAATATTTTTTTCCAGCAACCTGTGAATGTAACAAAATCCTCTGCAAAATGGCATGCTTCTGGAACAATCGATGAAACTAGCTTTTCATGAGCAAAAATTGGCAAAATTTCTGAATCCTTGTTCCGGAAGAGACGAATGGTGCTTTGTTTTCTTACTTGAAGGGCTCCTTCGAAATAAGGTAAATTTTCATAGATGGGATTGGGGATTGGGTGAAGATGTTCCTCTGGGCAGGATACACCCCCTAATAAGCTATAACGGTCTAACATCAAGTAAAGACCAGAAACTTTTTTCCCGTAGATTTGAGATAGATTGTATTGCGTTCGCCCAGAGAAACCGATATCTACTACGCAAGGCTCAATTCCCAGGGTTACATTTTCCAAGTATTTTTTGTACAAAGAGTTCTGTAATATAGCCAAATTGTAAATTTCGGGATAGAGGGGACGAATTTCCGATAGGAATTCTTTTTTTTCTCGTGGCAATTTGTATAGCTTCCTAGTTACCTTGCCTGAAGCAAGTGATAATTCTAGTTTACTTTTCAAGAATTCTTCAATCGTACCTTCAAACGGAGTTTCAGCTAAAAGGGAGAACCGGACAAATGATATTGAGTTTGCCAGTGAAGTTGAAACACGAGATGCAAAAAATAGAGAATTAGTTTCTGGCTTTATCCCACTTGTAATGCAGTATTTTTCATATAAAGGTTTAAGCGTATAACCCTCTCTTGTTACAAAAAGTAGATGTTTCCTTTTACCATTTTGAGAAATAAATTCGATGAATTCGGAAAGTAACGGTCCAAGCCAAGCCCCAACGATGGAAATATCTTCGTCGCTACTTTTAATTAAAGAGAATGCGTTATTGAATAGGTATTGAGAAATAAGCTTTCCAAGAAATAATTTTTCAGAAATACTTCCATTTATATATTTTCCCAACCTCTTGTTCAATATCTCATTTTCTATAAATAAAGTTTTTGGTGACTTAATCTTGAACGTCTCAGGCAAAACTTGAATACCATATTTACGTGGGTATCGAACATCACCAATCGTGTCATCTCCTAAATGTAACCAAGTATTTGTCTTTATTTTATTTGTCAAATAAGCCCATAGTTTGCCAGATGCCTTGGTCTTTCTCTCCTCGCATGAAACGTAAATCTCATAATTAGAAATATCAAAACCTGATGAAGATAAGAGCTCTTTTATTACAGAAGAACTTAGGTACATATCGCTGATCAATATCACCCTCTTTCCTTTTTGCAATAAAGAGTTAAAAAGCTCCTTCACATCCTTTCTGGGAAGTAATAAATCTTTTTCTACTTGAATCTCAATAAGTTTTAGTCTGTTTAACTGCTCCTCATTAATATTGGTTTCCTTCCCTAGGAGATCATAAATTTCATCTAACGTGGGGGTTGTAAACAATAATTCAGCTTTTTTTTCAGCCTCAATTCGCAACCTTTGAAGATTACTAATTAAAATTCCTTCGGCATTAGCGACTGCTTCTAAAATTTCAAATACATCTTGTGGATTTGGTACTTGTCGTACTAACAATGTATCGAATACGTCAAAAGATACAATATCGTAGCTGGCGGTTATACGCATTAACTCATTCAGTCGTTCAGAGGCACTCATAACTTATTCTTACTCTTTCTTCTAAAGAGGTTTAAATATAAAGGTTGTTCGGCGATTACGCTGTTTTAATAAGGATAACGTCAATATCCTTTTTATAAAAGGTAAACAAGATTACATCAGTCTAATTAACAATTACCTAAGTGTTGCGCGACAGCATAGATTAGCCGCCTAATGCACTGCCCCAGAAAAAGTGACTCTTAAGGAGGTAGCATTCTAGACAAAGTCTATTCACTTGAGGCGAAACAGTTGGTTTGGCCCATTTGCGGAGAACCTAAAATTTATAGCGAAATTGAGGCATTAAAGAGCGTTTCTAGAAATGTATTACGATTATGTGTCGCGGGATACGGTCTTGGAACAACATTCCCATTTCCGCGGAACAGGTTCTGATTTTTTAAATTTGGTCTCCCGGACCTCCGCCTTAGTTCGAGAGACCGTCTAACTTTACGAACCCGCGCTGCTTCCTGGCCTGTTTCCGTCCTAATGCTCGACGGGATTCTCCTTTCAACTCTATTAAATAATAGAAGTTAATAATTCTGTCGGAGGCTCCGTCAGTGATGTACTTTCCACCCAACCACCCATACCAGTCAGCGCATGGTCTTTGACTGACTATGATCGTGGACAAGTTATCGGCATGACTTTTAATAATTTCATAGGCAAGGCTTTGCTCCTGAGCAATTAGAGCTCTCAGACCGAAGTCATCGATTGTGAGCAAGTCTGCCTCATTGATCTTCTTTAGCGCCTCAGATTTTTTCTCAGCCTTTGAGAGGCGTTTCCACAAGTTCACTCAGACTCCAGTCTCTGACCTTAAAGCCTCTTTCCATCGCTTCAGAACTAATAACCATCGCAAGGAAGCTTTTTCCGCAGCCTGTGGCTCCCGTGATCGCAATTGATTGACCGTCGCGACGACTGTCTCTTCTTTGATAAGGCAGTCTCTTAGCGGTCCATCGACATTCAACTATCGCTTCCGGTGTTTGACGGCTGCTTCCCCGGCACGGCGCAAAGTCAAACTGCTTCAGCCTATATGCTCCTCTTGGCAAGACGGCGATCTTAAATCTTTCCGCCCCGCGTTCCTTTCGAACGGCACGTTCTGCTTCTAAGAAGACAAGAAGACGTCTTAAGACCGGTTGTGACGACCATGCCGGATTCATGAGCTACTCGTGCAGCTGCTGAGCAAAGGCGTTCATTCTGTACTCCCTAAGGAGATCCATGATCGTTTCTTCTAACTTGTCAACCGCTGTCATTTGGAGCGGACTACTTCCATTAGCCTCTTCTCTGTTCATCTGTTCCTGACAGGGCGCAACTCCGCTAGAGCGTGAACCGGACAACTCGACATTTTCTTTTAACTTTTCCATAACATTAGCTCTCCACTTTCCTTTCCCTCAAGATTGATTCATAGTGTTCGGCCCCTCTGAGATTTCGGTCAACCCTTTGCTCATGTTGAAGCACTTGCCCGGCTCTCCGAAGGATACTGACGATTTCTTTCTTGCCGGCGTTTGTGAGTTTGTCCTTTAGTTCTTCCAATTCCCAACCCTCACCCAGATCGCGAGATTCTTCCAAGATTTTTTCGAACCGTTCTGTCCCTAATTCAGAGAAGCGTTTATTGATAAATCTGGCGTAACGGGCACCGGCTAATTCATCTGTCATTCCGGATAGCTGCATATAGAGTGCTTGAGAGTTTGAACCGGCTTTGCGGATATTTCCTATCAATTCAGCTGCTTTCAATTGCATAAATCTTGAGCCGGAACTCTGCTTTTCGAGATCTTCAATGGTCAGGTTGGTGCCGTCCCTGAGAGGAAGTTCTCCGATGAGGCTCCATTTCTTATCCGTAAAGATGCGCACAGTTTAGTCGCTCTCGCAGGCCACCCCGTTAACGTACTCTCCTACGTATCGATAATTCACACGATAACGGCGTTGGTTGTACCGTACGGTTCCTCCCTTTTGAACTTTTAATCGTTTAACTTCAATGTTCTGCCGGGATCTGTTTTAAAAACTCTCTTTCTTTGCCTTCAAATAGGGTACGACGTGTCAGACTCGGATCGATCTCTAGGGGACGATCGTTAAATGATCGGACCTTTTCGGCTAAGCGTTCATTTGCTTCCTTAATTGATGCGGTCAGTCTTTCGTTAAGGAGCGCGAGAGAACTTTTTCCTGAACAAGCCCGACGGCTCGTTCCACATGAGGTTTTGACAGTGGAACATGAGGTTCTCCGGCATAAGGGATCATTCCGTAATAACGACATACATGTTCAAATTCTTTTGCGTATTTTGGCCAGACCTTACTTGCCTGGCAGACACATGTGGTGCTGTTGTCCAGGATGATGTATTTTGTTGCTCCCTGCAACTCTGTCATCATTTCCCTGATTGAATGAAGCCAGCTTTTTCTGGTTTGATCGGGAGTTGCGTACGCGAAGGTGTAGCCCGAGTAAGGGAGCACCGCTACAAAGACTTGAAGTTCGACGTACTCGCCGCCGATGAGCGCAGGCAGTCCGTCTCCGCTGTAGTCAACCATAACCGCCTGCCCAGGCAACCACTGACGGCGTCCGCATTTTCATCGTCGAGTTTTTCTTTGAACTTACCATAACGCTTGCAGTAAGTTTTGTACCCCATTACTTCAAGACTGCTTTGTTCATGAGATTTCTTGTATTGGTACCAACAATCCTTTAATGACATCCGCAGCTTTACACGATTGACTTTACGGAAGACGTCTGCAAAGTCTTCCTCAACAAAGACATCGGGCTTCCTGTGAGGTTGATCGAACAGCGCTTGCAGCTGGGACTCTGTAAATTCAATGGCTTCTTCAAACGGGATATTGTGGTCTTGGAGATAGTTTTTGGTTCTTTGAACCGTCGCAAGACCGCACTTTGAGAGGGTAGCGATCTCTCGGATTTTGAGCTTTTTATAAAGCCCCTGAACGATAGCCTTCCTATCCATACATCCTCCAATTATTTGATTAGCAAAAAATATTGAACGATGCTGCCTTAATATTTTAGATGGTGAGGCGGGGGATAAACAATCGGAATAAGCGATATTGAGACTTTCGATTACTGTTCCGCGGAAAGAGCCTAACCGTACCTCGGAACGGGGTTATACAAAATAAAATTAATAATTTGACCCTAAAAAGTCGTCGACGTTGATGTTGCTCGGTTGCCGTTATTTCAACATCGGCTTCCATTGATTTTGTTCCGCGGTTTCCAAAAAGTCTCATTGCGGAACAAAGCCGCAATCAAATAATATTTGAGACCGTCAAATTTTCTCTATCTAATGGAGGGGATAACTTGAATTACATAGGCAAAAAACCAAAAATATGGAGATAGAGATAAAAATAATAAATACTAAATTATTCTTTAAATTCAACGAGAAGTAAAAACCACAGACCAAATTCAGAAGGCTGGCCTCTTTTGTAACAGCAGTAGCTCTCAAAATTTTTGCAAAGGAGAAGAAATGAGTCGTTTTTTATATTCGATGTTCCGAGATTCGGTGGCCGTCTTACCGGGGAACCGAGTTTTCTTCAGCGAATGAAATTTTCCAAGAAAACTATCGGCAGCGAGCTTGGATTTTCAATTCCTATTCCTTGGAACGAAGAATTATTTCATAAAATTGGACTGTCCAGATACTCGGAACAAATCAAAGTTGTTCCGCGAAATGGAAATTCTTGTTCCGTGAGATGCTCCGGGTACACTCAAGGCAAATTATTAAAAAAAAAACCGAAGTGTTTCTTTATAACGACTATCTTTTTCATGAAATGGAACATTCCTTTGGGTTCGTTTCCCTATACTTCATTCGTCTCTGTCTTACTTAAAATACCATGATATTGATAATCAGTTCGATTAACGGCGCATATTGTAACCTTTTTTACAAAATCTAATGCATCTTTTTCTCGCCTCATGAAAATTTGCGGAAAGTTGCATGAACAATGGGAAAACTCAATTGTTGCTATCAAGTCGTGGGGGGCGCCCAATGAATAAATTAATAGCATACAATTCGCTTATTCTCGCTGTCCGTATTGTTCTCCGGTTACGACTCCTGACAACCAGTCGCACGAACAAGAGAAGAAAGGGGTGATTCGTCTACATTATTAACCAAATCACAGATCTATTAAACGAAAGCTAAAAATAAAGAGAAGTTAAGTGATTTTAGGATATGGCAATATAAGAAATATGGGTTGAAGGAATTTCGCATGAGAACAATCGTAACATTGGCAAATAAAGCAAAATCTATTTTATGGAGAATTGGATTTTTCTCCTCTAGGGAAAAGACAGAAAACTATTTTGTTAGAACAAGAAGTTACGCCTGGGGAGGGGTAAAAAAATTGAAAACCATATAAGGAAGAAGGTTTATTTCTTGGGTTTAAAAATTAGTTCTAGTCACAAGTCACCCTCATACTTAGAATTTAAAAAGGACAGAAAGGAGTTAAAAGACCTAAAAGATGAATTGAGATCTTTAAAACAAGAAATTTATGATTCTTCTTTTGAAAAAGAGAGAATTTTTTTACAAAGTTTATGGAGGTATGAAGGTGCAAGCCAAAGAACCGTCTCTATTGCACAATACCTTTTATTTTGTAGGAATAACCCGATTCCTGAGGTCCAACTTACTTATATATCTTGCCTGTTAGAGAATAATGAACAAGAACTAGCTCTGGTAGGATTAAAGGACTATATAAATAAACATGGTACCTATAAAATACATGATTTTTTGCCAGTGGCACATTTGGCGAATAATAATGGCTTTTCAAATGAATTGATTAGTCAGGCTCATTATCTTTTCGATCATTTGGAGAATAACAGGAAAAATAATAAATTTGATTTTTTTTAAGAAATAAAACAATTGCAGTTGTCGGCAATTCGCCCGAGGTTCTTGCTAATAATTACGGAGCTGAAATCGATTCTCACGAAGTAGTTATGAGAATGAATATGTTTAAAATTTCTCAAATTCATAAGGTAAATACTGGCGAAAAAATAAATATCTTTGTTTCTAATGCGAATAAAGATGTTATCTTCTCTAATAATTATAATCAGGAAAATTTAGCTAAATATAAATGGTTGTATCTTGCTATGGATTTTTGGCATATCCAACTATCTGACTTTCTATTCGAGAATGTGCCATTTTTCCTTTCCAAACATTGTGACATCATAAGAAACAGTGACACTAAGCTATGCTATTTTTATCCTAAATTTTCTTCGGACATTAGGCAAAGAGCAAAAATAGCTGTAGCCACAACGGGTTTAAAAATTTTGTATCATCTGACGGAAGAGGGTATCCCTTTTGATGAATACGGATTTAATAGCGAGATCAAAGAGGGTATTTACCCAAACGATTTGAAAGAAGAACTAGATTCTCCTTCAGATAATTTTGACGAAGCTCTTGTTACATCAGCCTATTACAGGAACTTAAATTTTTGGGGAACGGGTCACAATTTAAATCAAGAATTAAGGTTCAGAAGGAGCTTAAAGTCTCGTTCTAGATTGTCTTAACCTAGGAATCGTTAAGTAGGTGATAACGATTATTACAATCACGACAAGTTCAAAAATTCAATTTAAACAACTAGACTAGAACCTCCAACCGATTTTTGTTTCCAACAGCTAGAAAATTAAATTTTATTTTTCAGAGCATTAAATTAAATTTTTTAATGGGTCGAGTTTGGGCGGAATAGGTTCCTAACTTTCTGCTAAAGGCCACACCTGAATTCTCAGGAAATGAATTTTAGGCACTATTCAAATTACTTTTCCCTTGTTTTATCTTTCAAGATGATTCAATCCGAGGTAAAGTTTTTAAGGGGTGCTTTGGAAAACTCCTTTAAAAATCTTGAAAAGCTTATTGTTGCACTGCCGTAATTGCTAACAGCGGAATTTTCAGGTTAAAAAAGAGGCAGATTCTAAGAAAAAGAAAAAATGGCGCGTTCTCCCCAATATCCAGACACGACAAAGGGCGCGCCACGTAGTTATTCTAAATAAAAAAATCATCCAACGCCAGAAAGCCTCCCTTAACTACTAGAAATGAATTGATACTGATTTGAATAATACGGTTTTCCTATGAAATAAAGAGTTTTATTATGAACAAAAGGTACAGGAGATTTAATTTATCTCGAAAGGAGTTGTCATGAAAATTTTGTTGGTAGGAACAGGAATAACGAATCTGACCTTGGGGGGAAGCCTCGTTAGAAACGTCCACAAGATTGTCATTATCGATCGAAAAGATCACATCGGCGGAAATTGCTTCGATTACTTCGACGAAAACTCTATCGACATTCATGCCTATGGAACCCACATCTTCCATACTGATAACACAGAAGTCTGGAGGTTCCTTTCTCAGTTTACCAAGTGGTATCCGTATCAGCACGAAGTAAAAGCGTTGGTGGACGGTCAGCTCGTACCCGTTCCATTTAACTTCAATTCAATTGAGCAGTTATTCCCTAAACAAATGGCTGAACGGATGATTGCGGCTCTTTTGTCTGAATTTGAATTCAACAAGAAAATCCCGATTCTTAAACTTCGTGAAAGTAAAAATCCCGATCTTCAGTTCCTGGCCAAATACGTATACGAAAAAATTTTCCTTCACTACACAGAAAAGCAATGGGGTGTCCGTCCGGAAGATTTAGATCCTTTGGTGACGGGCAGAGTTCCGGTTTTCGTCGGCAGAGATAATCGTTACTTTCAGGCAAAATATCAAGGAATCCCGTTAGAAGGCTACACCCGTATGTTCGAGAAGATGGTTGACCATCCTAATATCGAAGTTCGCCTGAATACCGAATTCGATAAAAGCATGTTGGATGAATACGACCACTGCTTCTTCTCCGGTGCCATCGATGAATTCTTCGACTACAAATTTGGTCAGCTGCCGTACCGCAGCCTGAGATTTGATTTCTTGACTTTCAATCGACCTTATTTTCAATCGAACTCCGTCGTTAATTATCCTAATAACTACGACTTCACAAGGATTGGAGAATATAAGTACTTCTTAGATACTCAATCCCAAAACACGGTTGTTTCTTATGAGTATCCGGAAGCCTTTGTTTTAGGCAAGAACGAAAGATACTATCCGATCATCAACGAAGAAAATAAGCGCCTATACGAAAAATACCTCGAAAAAGCCAAGACCAATAAGAAAGTTACTTTCTTAGGCAGACTCGGCGACTACAAGTACTACGACATGGATCAAGCCGTCGCACGTGCTTTGGAACTGGCAAAAACTTTTTGCGGGACAAACACTAACTAAAAGGAAAGTAAGAGAGAGAAGGGAGGGCGGACAGTTCATTCCTTCTCTCTTAATTTTCATTTCGTTTAAACGGTGTTAAAAGTTTTCTTGATACCGAATCCTTTAAATCCCAGCTGGGAGCGCCTACGTTTTCAATATTCTCTCTCTAATAATCTCTTAATGACCCTTAATGGATTGGACTCTTGGGAGATGCATTGCAGTTGGCGGGCAAAACTCAAAAGTTGCCATTCTTCTTAATTTTTACGACGCCATCACGATCAGAATATTTTGACTAACTAAGCTGTTGCTGCACATGGTAAGTCTCGCAGTTCCTGAAAATAAAACAAACCTTTAGTTTTCCCGTCCGGCTATTCATGTTGGCCGCACGCTTTCAGAATAATTTCTTAAATCTCATCTCCTAAAAACCCAAGGCCCCGTCGGCTTCTTCAAGAATTTCTTAGCTATTTACATATTCAATATTGGGGATTACACTTCCCTTAAACGGAGCTTAAGAAACAGAACAGTGCTCTTGAAGAATCTCAAACCCCTCAAGGTTGAAATATGAAAATACTGAACGCTATTTCGATTTTGGTTGTTTTATCCGGGATCTCCTGTTTCACCTTTGCCGCTGATGCCCCTAAATATTTAGCCGATAGACATGCCGCAAAGCAAATTCCGTGTGAAGCTTGTCACGGTAAAGGTACACCAAACGGTCAAATCCAAATGGATAACTGCCTCAAATGTCATGGTGGCACATACGAGAAACTGGCTGCCAAGACTGATGGCGGAGATATCAACTATCACGATACGCATATGGGTCAAATAAATTGCATTGAGTGCCATCAAGGTCACAAGCCGTCTCGACTGGTTTGCGATCAGTGCCATGAGTTCAAAGCAAAAGTACCCTAAAAATATTCATTCTTAATTTCTCAAGGAGAATGTTATGCAGTTAAAAAGACGTACGCTTCTTTCCGGTTTGGCTGCTTCAGCAGCTGTTCCGTTTATGTCTGCTGTCCAAGCTAAACAAGCAGATGCAGATACCAAATGGGATAAAGAAACCGACGTTCTCGTGATTGGTTACGGCGGAGCAGGTGCTTGCGCTGCAATTGAAGCCCACGATAACGGCTCCAAAGTCCTAATTATCGAAAAAATGGCTCAGCCGGGCGGCAACACGGCTATTTCTTCCGGCGGCTTCATGGTTCCGCAGGACGGTCCCACTGCATTAAAGTATCTGACGGCAACTTATGATCTAGCGAACTCCGAAAAAGATGATGAACTGCTGAACACCTTCTGCAAGGAAATCATGGGAGTCAAAGACTGGATGACCGGTCTCAAAGAAGGAACAGAACTTTGGGTTTACGGTCATGCAGGCTTCCAGAATCTTCCAGGCTGGGAAGTTATTGATAAATACAGAGTCCGCGGAAAGAAACGCTCCGGCGACTGCTTATTCGATCTTTATCGTTACGCAGTAGAAGAAAAGAGAAACATCCCTGTAATGCTCGAAACTCCAGCCGTTCAGTTAATTCAGAAAGACGGCCAGGTTGTCGGCGCAGTTGCTTCTAATAACGGCAAGAACATCAATATCAAAGTCAACAAGGCCGTGATTTTGACAACAGGCGGTTATGAATTCGATCCGGAATCTTTGAGAACCTATGCCCAAGGCGAAAACTATCACGCTTTAGGCAACCCCGGTAACACCGGTGATGGTTTAAGAATGGCTCAGTCTATGGGTGCAAGATTGTGGCATATGACTGCTTATTCTTGCCCGCTGGGAACCGAACTTCCTGGTTGCAAAGCCGCACTGCAGGTCGCCATGATGGCTCCGTCATTTATCTGGGTAGACAAGAACGGCAAACGCTTTGCTGACGAATTCTCTCCCGACGGCCACACTCGCTGCTATGTTGTTAATCGTTTTGATCCGATCTCTCACAGCTATCCGTCTATTCCTTGCTGGCTCATTTTTGACGACAAGGCATTCAAACGCGGACCTGTCGTCGGCGGATCTTCCGGATACTCTATTAATAGAGAAGGTTACAAGTGGTCCAGAGACAATTCTCAGGAATTAGCAAACGGAGTCATTACCAAAGCTGAAAGCCTGGAAGAACTGGCTAAGAAAATCGGAGTCTCTGCAGAAAACTTAGTTGCAGCTGTCCAGAAGTGGAATACCGATATCAAGGCTGGAAAAGATACTCAGTTTAATCGTCCGATCCAAAATCCCCATAAAAAAGTGGTTCACATCGAACAGAAAGCAGGGGCTGCGGTATCCGCACCGCTGGACGAAACCGGACCTTACTATGCGATCAAACTTTATCCGACCCTCTTGAACACTCAGGGCGGTCCTAAGAAGAACGTGAATGGTCAGGTAATGGACGTCAACAACAATCCGATTCCCCGTCTGTATGCAGCAGGAGAATTGGGCTCTATGTGGGGCAACATCTACCAGGGCGCTTGCAACAACGCAGAATGCATTGTCTTCGGAAGATTAGCGGGAAGAGCCGCAGCAGCGGAAAAACCTTGGTCTTAATCAACTTCTAACTTTCTAAGGAGACTGCCGGAACAAAAATTGTTTGAGCAGTCTCCTTTTTTATATGGATTAAAACTATGATCTCGCGACGTGACACATTAAAGATCTCATTAGCCCTTTCAGCAATGGGCCTTTCTGCCGCTCCGGCTTTTGCTTGGAGAACCGGAGAGCCTGAAGAAAAAATCTCTTGCGACATTCTTGTAATTGGTTCCGGTATTGCCGGCACTGTTGCAGCACTCCAGGCCGTAGAAGACGGAGCTAATGTCTTAATGATCGATAAAGCCTCTGAAAACCAACGAGGCGGCAATTCAAGAGTTTGCCTGGGTTCATTTTTAATGCCGGAAAATAATTCTCCGGAAGCCAAGGAAGCTTTTATCGAAGATGTAAAAAAGAAATCTCTTGGAGGCGGAAGAACCGATCTATATGAAGTATTGGCAGATAACATCTTGGATTCTGTTAAATGGGCCGAGTCCAATGGAGCCGCATTCGAACCCTGGCTTCAACAAGCGCCATGGAACGTTGGAGTAAGAATCGCATCTCCCGGCCAATACAGAGGAATGCCGAAATTATTGAAGACACTCTTTGATAAGTACATCGAGAAGGGAGGCAAAGTCTTATTTAAGACAAAAGCCAAACAGCTTTTAGTTAATAAGAAAGGCGCTGTGGACGGTGCTATTTGCCAAACGGATAAAGGTCTTCTTCAAATTAACGCTAAAGCTGTCATCTTGGGAACAGGCGGATATTCTGCCAATAGAGAAATGTTAGAAGCCGCCCATCCGGGCGGAGCCAACATTCTTATTCGAGGAAACAAATTTATCACGGGCGACGGAATTCGTCTGGCTCAGGAAGTTGGTGCAGGAACTATGGGCATGGCAGGTGTTGAGTCTTTGCATCTTCCCGTTGTCTTTAATGGTCCTCAGGGAAGAGGATCTCCTACCAGAGCTTTACCTTACTGTTTAGGCATCAATGCCGAAGGAAAAAGATTCGTCGATGAATCGCTAGGCTATGCCTCTTTTGGTAAAGCTACATTGCAGCAAACCGGACAGAAAGTTGCTTTGATTTTCGATGAAGCGATGCTTCAGAAAGAAAAGAGAATCGGCATGTCTGTTGAGTTGTTCAAAAGAGCTAAAGGCGGCCTGATTGAAGCAAATGGTTATGAGCAGCTGGCTAAAGAAATAGGAGTCCAACCCTCTGTCTTAAAAGAAACCTTGGAAAAATTCAACGCTTCCGTGAAGGACGGAAAGGCATTAACGGCCGAACCACCAAAATCTAACTTGGCAGAAAAGATAAATCTCAATGGCAAGCTGTTTGCCTTTTATCCGTTAACTCCGTCCATCACCATGGTGTACGGTGGTTTAATGATTAACAAAGATGCCCAAGTAACCGAAGCGGATGGTACACCTATCAAAGGACTTTATGCTGCCGGTGAAACGGTGAACCTCTATTATCACGACTACCATGGCGGCGGCATCCTTTCACAGAGCTTGGTGTTTGGAAGGATTGCAGCAAATCAAGCCGCAAAATATATCAAGCAATAACGCATTGAACCGTTAAAAACCCCAACCTCTGCTTTCAAAGGAGGTTGGGGTTGAGTGTTTTGTCGCTTTAATTATATTTACGGTTTTTGCTGCGTCATCTTATTCGAAGTAGATGTTCGGTTTCGTGCGATCGACATCCTCTTGCTTGAACCCAAGCGCAGTGCGCGTTGCATTGGGATGAAGCTTCAGAATTTCTTCTACCGGAAGAAGCTCTAATGCGCGTCCCGGACAAGAAGCAACACAAGCAGGTTTAAGTCCTTTCTCTAATCGGTCATAACAAAGGTCGCATTTGGTCATCGGAGGTCTGGGACCATCAGCGTTCAAATCTTTGTAGTACTGAGGCGCATCCCACGGACATGCAGCGCGGCAAGCGCCGCAGCTGATGCACTTAGAAGAATCAACTCGGACTGCGCCGTATTTATCTTCCTTAGAAATGGCCTTAACCGGACAAACCGGAATACAAGCCGGTTCAGAACAATGATTGCAGCCGATCGATAACGGAACAATGGCGATGTTCGGAGCCTTGGTACCGAATTCAAAAAACGTTACGCGTCTCCAGTTTTCTTTCGCATCAAATCTGCGAAGAATATCTTTAGAGTGTGCACCGTTAAGGGTATCGGGTCTGGCGCCTGCGCCCCAAGAAGCGGGTGTGTCAAAGGTTCCTGCTGTTTCCTCTGTTAATGCTCTGTTGAGATTGGCATCTCCTCTTTTGCTCTCATTCCATTCTTTACAGGCAATGACACAAGTCTTGCAGCCTAAGCAGCGCTTCTGATTGAAGAAAAATGCATATTGAGTCATGGTTTATTCCTTATATCTTTGTCGATGAACTTAGGCCGGTTTTTGTTTGCTGACTTCGCAAAGATTTCCGCCCGCTGCAAATCCGCCTGACTTGTTTGTCTGCAGGTGAAGTACAGGATCTGCTGCTCCGATATCACGGTCTGTCGTTAGTGTGTTGACAGCTCCGCCGACATCCACGGCGACAATGTGTTTCTCGGGTTTGCCATCGCCGTCTAAATCAAACCATGCTTCATATTTTTCCGTTGGGCTGGGCTGGTACCATGCTCCTTCACCGATAGAAACAACACCCGGCAATTGACGCAATGTGATTTGCGCCGGAATCTTCATGCAGCCGGCATCGTTGTAAACATACACTTCATCTCCGTCGGCAATACCTCGTTTTTGTGCATCTTCAGGGTTGATGAAGACACAATGCGGGAAGGCATCCATCAAAGAAGTCGTGTTGTCAAAAGAGGAGTGGCTTCTGTTGGGCATATGAGGTGTCGTGAATTGCAGACTGTAAGCAATTCCTTTCGCTCCTTTCTTACCTTCAAGCAAATCCTCAATACCTTCCGGCGGTCTGACATACTGAGCACGCGCTGCTTTCTGTTTTAATCGTCCTCTTTCCGCAAGGAAAGGAGAGTAGAAGTTAATCTTGCCTGTATCGGTTGGGAATTCTCCCGGAGCAAATCTGGCGGTATCAATGACGGAAGTCTCCGGTTTAACAAAGAGCTGAACGTTGCCTTCCTTCTGCATTTCTTCAAAGGTCGGAAGTTTGAATTCAGGATTAAGTTCCTTGTATTTTTCCGGAACTTTAGCGCCCGCCCATTGAATCTTCATGACATCAATGTCGGATTTACCGTCGCGTCCCCAGTTAATGCCGAGACGCTGAGCAATCAATTCATTAATTTGCCAATCGGTCTTGCATTCATACATCGGATCAAGAATCTGATTAACGAAGTTCGTATCCGTCTTGACTCTGGAACCGGTGATGAAGCTTTCTTCGAAATGAGAGACAACAGGGAAAATAATGTCTGAGTACCTGGCTGTCGTACTCATGAAGCGGTCATAGGCAATGACGGAAGTTAATTTATTCCAAGCCTCTAATTTTGGATTGATGGCCGCACGCTGATTGAAAACGTCTCCACTTCCGGCTCCCTTAATGAACATTTCAAGATGGAGTCTCGGATCTTCTCCTAAATCGATGCCGTTGAGAAGTTTAATGTCTTCTCTTAATTGTTCCGGGGTGCGAGTATCGCGCCCTGTCATAATGACTTGGCTCGAGACGTGCGTGGAGAACAAAAGCGGTTTAAAGGTTTTGCCGTGCGCCATTCCTGGAGCTTTGCCGAGTTTCACGGACATACCTTCATTCGGAGATAAAGAACCGATACCGCCGCCGCGAACAGTGGCATTTCCTGTCATTGCAGCTAATGCCAGCATGAGCCAGGTGTAATACATACCGTTTCCGGTTCTTTGTGCACCGCCGGCTGTCCAGGCAGAATAGATACAGGCAGGTTTGGTTTTACCGTAAGCAATTGCCAGATTCTTAATCGTCTTAGCAGGAACGCCGGAAAGAAGTTCTGCCCATTTCAATACGCCTTCTTCTCCGCCGTGTGTTGTATTCAATTCGTCTAAATATTCAACAAAACTTTGTCCCTGCGGAACGGTGAAGCTTTGACCTTTCCATGGATGACCGTATTTCCATTGAGAAAGGATTGGATCAACAC